>Ga0164243_10000091_pt1 | contig 232952 bp, 171 predicted proteins | sample OricompcompostOP_FD_108781 | JGI IMG/M metagenome (GOLD analysis project Ga0164243, IMG submission 108781) | Organic Plus compost microbial communities from Emeryville, California, USA - Original compost - Organic plus compost (OP) | ecosystem: Engineered > Solid waste > Mixed feedstock >... | reverse complement strand
TATTTAAAAATTAAACCATGCGCCGGCCCGACGTCTGTCGTTTTGTGCACAAGACCGGCATAACAATGGCAAACATCCACCGACAAGGGCAATAAAAAAATTAACGGGAGGATTTGGGAGTAATTGGGACGATTTGGGACGATTTGGGATTCAAATTCCCATTTTGCATGGGCGCAATGCTCCTTTGCAGGGGTGATCTACTTCTTTGCGTGGGTGATCTACTCCTTTGCGTGGGCGGTTTACTTCATTGCGTGGGCGATCTGTGGCATAGCATGGGCAGTCTGTCGCATTGCGTGGGTACTTTGCCGCATTGCGACCAAGCTTTACCGCATTGCGACCACGGCATGCCGTTCTGCGTGGGCGCAATGCATGCACGGAGTCGTACAATGCGCCTTTGCGTGCGTACAATGTGATGTTGTACCCACGCAATGCCATAAAGCGTGGGTACTTTACTGCTTTGCGACCACACTTTACCGCATTGCGACCACAACACGCCGCTCTGCGTGGGCGCAATGCATGCACGGAGCCGTACAATGCTTCTTTGCATGGGCGCAACGCCACATTGCTTGGGCGCGATGCAGCATTGTAGGGGCAATTTGTTATAAAGTAAGGGCGCAATGCAGCATTGTTGTATGCAAGAGAGGCTTTGCGCATCGCGTTGACAACAAAGCTGCCCTGCATTGGCGTAAAGCACATGCACAAAATAGTAGATTTTCTCTTACATCTTAATTAGCATATGCTCAAAAGCCAAAAAAAAAGCGTCATCTCGACTAAGCGACAAAGGAGCGCACGGAGAGATCTATTGATTGAATAAAGATTTCTCCGCTACACTTCGTTCCGGTCGAAAGGACGTAAATATTTACATTTTGAGACAGCCTTTTTAAAACATCGCTATAGAGGTACTTTTGGTACTGCTTTAGCGGTTGACCGATGAAAGCACTTCGCGCTTTTATTCCTTCACGGCCTTTTCGAGTGCCTGTGTTGTTGTATAATATTTCGCTATCATGTTAGGAACTTCCCAACCAGGCATATTTCCATCCTTCAGGTATTCAAGAAACTTCTCAGTGACCAATGCAAAATGTGCCTCATGACCAATTTGATACTTTTCGGGGATGACCACTTCCCATCCTGACTGATGCTTTTTATAATCGACACCAGGGAATTTCGCCTGCAGTTTCTCAAAACTAGATTTCAATGCTTCTTCAGACAATGTCGTTCCTTCTGCAGCCTCAATATATAAAACGGGCTTATACCCTTGCTCTTTCCCTTGCCTGATAACTAAATTCGCTTTTGTCCCACGCAAAACGGACACATGGGTATCCCCTGTCCCTGCAGGAGCTTCAAAGTTCCATGTCACCGAGATGCGAACATGCACGCCTTTTAAGCTATAATTCATCTCTCCGTTGGAGTATACCTGCAAGACATCACCTTTCACATCCTTTTGTAGAAATTCGGGAAAGCTTGTGGCACCTGTAGATTTTTCAAACTGTGAAAGGCTAAGATCGGTTGACCAATTCCGGGCATCTAATACCTCAATATCCTTGGTATAATCGATCTTTGTATCGGGGAAGGCTTGCCATTGGGCAAGATCCACAAAGTGGGTCGTAATATCAACCAGACCATTACCAGCCTGATCCACATCATAGAACCAAGATGGCCTCTTCAATGGAACGCCGGAAACCTCTTTAAAAAAATGATGGACACTCTCTTTAATAATTGCCGGATTATCGCGTGTCCCTTTTTCCAGTTCACCAAATAATTCAGGAAGTTGAGACATTTCTTTCTGCAGGATGCTTCTGATTTCATAACGCTCGGTCATGATGTCGTACAATAACACACCGTTCTTTTCCGCGGCAGAGAAAGCATCTTTCAATAAATTAAAATCTGCCGTGGTAATCGCCATGGGCTTATCTGCCAATACATTTAAACCCGCATCTATTGATTGTTTGATGTAATGGGTTTTCTTCTGGTTATTTCCCGCCATCACAACTACGTTGCCGGGCTTTTCTGCCAACATCTTCTCTAAATAATCATCGCCGGTATATACCTTTTCTACCCAGGAAGTAGGATTCTCCGACCTGGAATTATACGAATCAATCAGTTTAAGATGAGATTCCACATCCGGACCTTCAGGAGCGTATACATAAACGGTAGAATCCACCCCTTCATACATGCTTTTCTGAACAAGTGCGGCATGGAAATGACCGGGATCTAATGTAATTAAACGGACCACCGATGAATCTGCCTCAGCAGCATCTTTATTATCCGTACTGTTCTGACAACCTTGAACGATCATAATACAAGTGATACTAATAATCCCTATCCACCGTTTCTTAAACGTTGGTAGAAATGAGTGACAATAATTGAAGAGTTTCATTTTTGATGGGTTTATGATGAATGATCTAACGCTACTGTTAGCTTCGCACTTTCCTTATCTAAAAACAGGATGGCATTTTCATGCTTTCTGAGTATGGTTGAAGGGAAGTCGGATTTAATTTCTTCATTTAATGTATGGTATACTGCTTTTGATTTGTTTACAGACGGAACCATGCAATAGACATAGGTCGATTTAATCAAAGCAGGGACAGTCAGGGTAATCGCATAAGCCGGTACTTCTCCGACAGATGGAAAACATCCATCATGTACTTGTTGTTGTTTACATTCCAAGTCCAAATCTACGATCTTCACTAATTTCGGATCGTTGAAATCTGCCACGTGGGGATCATTAAAAGCGATATGTGTATTTTCTCCTATTCCCATACAGACGATATCTGTGGGATATTCCATGAGCAGGCTGGCATATCGCTTGCATTCATCTTCCATATTTTCTGCATTCCCATTCAGGTAATGGACTTTCCTAAAAGGTACTTTGCCAAAAATATGATCATACAAAAATTGGCCAAAACGTTGCGGCGCACTGTCACTCAACCCCACGTATTCATCCATATGAAATGCATTTATTCTCGTCCAGTCTATTTCCCGATCTTGGACGAGGGCCTCTAAAAATTCATTTTGGGAAGGAGCTGCTGCAAAGGTCATGTTGATGTATTCGCGTTGGCTTAAAAGCGATTTTATTTTATCCGCCACCACTTCAGCCGCAGAGATCCCCATAATTTTCCGGCTTTCATATATTCTTACCGCTAAGTTATCAATTTTGGTTTGTTGTATCATTCTATTATTTTTTTAATTCTATCCCATTATACTTTAAAAAATATTCCAAAAACAAATAAGCTTGTTCATTTGATTCCGGATTTGGCGCATGTGTCGGCCGATGAGTCATGGCAACCCGATGGCTGTATCCCAACAAACGATTGACCTGGATCGTGCTGTTCAGGGGAATCCACCGTTCAAGCGGATCTTCCGATCCTCCTGAAACCAGAAAAGGACGGGGCGCCATAAGTGCATGAAGTTCATGTAGGTCATAGCCATCCGCCACAAGAGTTGTGTATAGACCCTTAGCCGGGTTTTCTTCAGTAATTAACCCTCTTTTACGCCAGGGTTTAGGATGATACCCTAAATACCAAGGCTCCCAATAATTTACCGCCTGTCTTGATTCATCAAACACAATGCCGGCATCCGACCATACTGCACAGGCAAATTTTTCATACAGGCAAGAAGCAAACATTGCCCATTTCCCCCCGAAAGAATGACCCATTATTCCGATGCGCTTTGCATCGACTTCAGGAACTTTCGCCAATACTTCCAAGGCATTCGCCGCAGCATAGCCCAACATGGAAAGGGGCTGCACCTGGGCATTATCGATGTTTGGGTAATAAAGGGCATATGTTTTTGCCTTCGATGCCTCCGTCGTACCGATGGAAAGGGTTACAAAACCCCGCTTCGCCAGCTGCAGGGCAAAATCACGATTCTCTTTACCTTCACCAATAGCAGTCTCCGGTTCATAATAAACGGTAATGACAGCAGGCTTTTTCCCGCCCCCATCTGGCACTAAAAGATATCCTTCCGTTTTTTCATCGGGCAACCAATAAAAGCGGACACGGTGCTGCTTGAAACCTTCTTTCTGTATGGTTTCAATAATTTCAAGTTTCTGATCGACCATCACTGGGGGCCAGTTCCCCATCAGGTCACTCCAACGCTGAAGGATCTCTGCCCGCCTTTTTTTCCAGTCTTTTTTATTTTTTACTTCATGTCCATCGTAGAACTTCAATGGTGACCGGTAGATACCGAATTTACCACTGAATTCCTTGGGAGGGGAAAAGAAGGGAGCTATCTTTTCCCAGATAGCGGTACGCATTTCTTTGTTGGAAGGTTTATCCTGACCTATTGCATGTCCAATAACGGAAAACACAAGGAACATACTAAAAAAAACTCTTAAAAATGCATTCATGAGTACAATCATATTTCAACGATAAACAACGTTTTTATCCTTGTTTAGTTACGGTAAAACGCATAATTTTCTTTGGTAATGATATCGATGGGCATATAGTACTCCCGTTCAACATGAACTGCAAATACCAGGTTCTGGTACAATGTTCTTATACCCCGATAGGCTTGTTCCTGCGCTTTTTGGCAAATTAAGAAATCGATGACTCCCTTTTTCACATATTCAATGTTATCACCGAGGTAATCATAACCAATCAGTAAGATATCATGAATATTGTTCTTTTCCAATACATGGGCTACCTTAGATACCCTGGAATTGGTAACGAAAATCATTTTAATTTCGGGATGTTTGCCTAAAATAGACGTGATATTCCTTTCAACGGAAACATAATTCGTGTCCCTGATATCTGTTTTTATGATCCGGCTTCCTGCATCATGGTTAAAATAGGCCTTAAACCCCTCCTCTTCTTTTAAAACAGGCTGGTCTTCTTCTGTCTCCTTCGATTTATTGACAATCAATACCTTATCGTCCTTATCAAGCAGATAGCTTGCAAGGTGAGCAGCCAAACGACCGCTATGATACAAATCGGGCCCAATATAGCAAAGGCTACCCTGATCAGAAATATCAGAATCTATAAATACAAAAGGTATTTTAAGTTCTTGGCAACGGCGGGTAAACTGTTTTGATTCTTCCATAAAAAAAGGAGCAAGCAAAACCCCGTCAACTTTCTTCTTCAAAATCAACGCCGCTTGTTCCGCGAAAGAACTTTTATCATACATATCAAAAAAATACTTGGTAACTTTTACACCGTATTGCTTTATTTCTGATTCAGCCTGTATAATTCCTTCCAAGGGAACAGCCCAATAATCCGTTTCTTCAGAAACTTTAGGTATCAGTGTTGCCAATTCCAGGGTCTTTCTCGAGGCAAGCCTCCTGGCCAATAGGTTGGGTTTGTAATTCAACTCCTTAATAATGGCCGTTATCTTCTCCTTCGTTTTGGCAGATACACCCGTTCGATTATGTATCACCCTATCAACCGTTGCAATGGATACATTCGCTCTCCGGGCTATTTCCTTGACACCAACCAGCTCCTTTTCATTATTATTTTTCATCTGTTTCGTTTTATCTTTTTTTCAGATGGAGCCTCTGATGATTACAATCATTGGTAGGTGTATTTGAATGCAAAGCACATATGAACGGTTTATAAATAAGCATGCAAGTGAATAATAACATTAATGTAATCATGTTCGGTTCATAGCACAAATTATGTGTGCGATTTTTTAATCCACTAGATCTACATTCAGGACATTCAGGGGAATAAGGCCCCTCATATGCTGTCCATTTGAATTCAAAAGGATTTATTGATTTCCTGATCGTTGGTACAAAATATTTCCATTCACCAACGTCATCTCTATATTGATGTCTTCATCAAAAATTACGATATCGGCGTCTTTTCCGGTCGCCAAAATACCTTTTTTATCAGATACACCCATGATGCGTGCCGGCGTGGAAGAAATCATACGTACCGCATCGATTAAAGGAACATCGGCCATATTGACCATTGTTCTTACCAAGCGGTCGGCCGTAGCCACACTTCCTGCGAAGGCCGTCCTATCGGGTAACTTGGCCACGCCATCCTCGACAATAGCCTTTAAGCCAGTTTTCAGGTTTCCCAAGATCGTTTCCGACACATCGGTACCCGATGCCCTCATCGAATCAGTAATCAAGGCAATACGATCAGCTCCTTTGGTTTTATAAGCCAATCGCAATAAAGCCGGCGGAAGGTGAACACCATCCGCAATAAGTTCAACATCCATTTCATCCAAAACGAATGCACTCTCAACAGCACCCGCATAACGATAAGCATTCCGTCGGGTAACACCGGCCATACCTGAATACAAATGCGTAGCAAGGGTATAGCCATTTTCAAATGCTTCAATGACGTCCTGGTATACGGCATCTGTATGGGCAAGCGCAACCAATATCCCTTTTGAGCGCATAAATTGACCAAATTCAATGGCACCGGGAAGCTCAGGGGCCGCACTCCAGCGACTGATCGAAGAGGAATGAGCAACCACTTCCTTATATTCATCAGGGTCCGGATTTCTAATGTAGCGAGGGTCTTGCGCACCGCGCTGATTCATAGCAAAATAAGGCCCCTCCAAGTGCATACCAAGAAACTGTGCCCCTTTAGTGTTCTTTGCATGGGCTTCTTCATACAATGACAGGGTTTCCAATAAACCCGCTTTTTCGCTTGTCAATGTAGTTGGAACCATTGAAGTAGTTCCGTAGCGAACATGCGATTCAGCGGCACCTAAGAAAGCCTCGATACTTCCATCCATAAAATCATGCCCGCCACCTCCGTGGACATGAAGATCAATGAAACCCGGCGCGACATATTTGCCGCCCGCATCGATCACCTTCGCATCCGGCGCTTCTATATCGCCCTCTTTCACTGCCAGGATCTTCCCCTTATCTATGAGCAATGTTCCTTGCGAGATAAGCCGGTAAGGCGTAATGATCCGACCATTAATAATTTTAATTCTCTGTGTATTATCCATTTTAACGTTCAATTAACAATAAACCCTGACATTCATCTTTCAACGAAACGAACATCAGGGTATCAAAAGCATTTTTATACTGTTGGTTCCCAACCTTTTTCGTACTCCCTACTCCAGTACTTCTGCGCTTCTTTATTGTTGAGGATATGGCCGTTCTTGGAATCAATATCCAAGCTTCCGCCGCTACGCTGTGCGATATTACCCAACTGAACCAAGAGGGTACTTTGATGGCCCCCTACGATATCTGAATTAAGTTGAGCCCCATTTTTAATGGCATCAAAGAAATTCTGAATGTGCAATGCATCGAGTGACTGCGCAGGATTGGTCAGGCTAGTCGCATTCACGGCGGCATCGTTTTTCACATCTTTCACCACTTTTCCTTGCAGGTCAAAGATCTGATAACTGTTTCTTCCGCCTATTTGCAAAGAACCCGTTTCTCCATAAAAGATAACGCCTACCGTAGCACCTTCTTCCAACTTTCCGTTACAACTCAAGCCTTCCCAGCTCATGGTACTCTTATTATCGAATTCCATCGTAATGACTTGGGTATCCGGCGTTTGCCAATCATCTTGGTAACGATATCTTCCTCCGTTTGAACTTACTTTATTAGGATATTCCACATCCAGCCCCCAACGTGCTAAATCGACAAAGTGCGTTCCATTGTTCAAGGCCTCACCCGTTCCCCAATGCCAGAACCAGTGCCAGTTGTAGTGAATAAGATTATCTTTATAATCCTTACGGGGAGCTGGTCCTTGCCATAAATCATAATCCAACCAGGATGGAACCGCCGTCTTTTTGCCAATACCAATTGAAGGACGGTTGGCCCTATACCAGGTCTTCGCATAATATGGCCTGCCAATTGCACCGCCATGCACCTCTTTTATCGCCGCAACCACATTCGGCCACGAGCGGCGCTGGTTCCCCATTTGGATTACATTCTTATATTTTTTAACAGCTTGAAGCAATAACTCACCTTCATGGGGATTATGGCTACAAGGTTTTTCCAAATACACATGCTTACCCGCTTTCGAGGCCAACAGGGCGGCAGGTGCATGCCAGTGATCTGGTGCAGCGATGACCAAAGCATCCATTTCTTTATCTTCCAAAGCCTTACGGAAGTCGGGTTGCGCTTGCGGACGTTTTTTCTGGTTTTTCTCTACCACGCCAATACATTTCTCGGCGGAATTACGATCCACATCACATACGTAAATAATTTCACAATTCGGCTGCAGGGAGTAATTCGTTGCCAATGCCAGCCCCCTGGCATGCACACCCATCATCCCAACTTTCACCTTTTCATTCGCACCTACTATACTTGCATAACTTTTTGCACTAAAACCCGGCAGGACCCCTCCCATCGATACGGCGGCTGCACCTACCATTGTTTTCTTTAAAAAATCCCTACGATTATTTTCCATAATTTTCATCTATAAATGTGTTTATTTCAGTTTACTCATCGCATTTTGCATCACATCGGCGATCTTCACGGGAGCGCCATTTTGTCGCTTACTTTCGTCAGCAGCTTCCATAAACGCGCAGATTTCTATCGTGTCGGCAGGATTTACCGGCACCTTTCCGGTTTCAAAGAACGTGATGATCTCACTTAGTAAAGAGCCGTATCCACCAAACTCTCCCAAACATACATCTCCTTTTTCTCCGTGAATAATACCGCCATAAGTATGCTTACCTGTACGGGTTCCGCGGAATGTTCCTACGCGGCCATCATCCCATGTGCCAATGGCAATGTCCGTCCCTTCTGTATGAACACGCACTACGCTCTCACAACCAAGCCCCATGACGGTAAATAATATTTCCACGCCGTGTATTCCATACCAGAAAAAATCCGGATGAGTTTTTTCCAAACTTGCCGGGCTATAGGTATCCGCTCCCAAAACCTTTCCTACTTTTCCTTTTGCCACTTCTTGTGCACTTTCCATAAAACGAAGTGAAGAACAGGAGAAAACCGGTACTTTATATTTTTCCGACGCATTAAATATCGCTATTGCATCACTTAATGATGCTGAAATGGGTTTATCAATAAACAGACGCTTCCCAGCTTTCAGCACCGGAAGTGCTTGTTCATAATGCAATCGTCCATCATTGGTTTCCAAAAGCACCACATCGACTTTCTTCAGCAGGTCAGCGATCGAACCCACAATTTCAACACCCATCTCCTTCACTTGGTCCGTATAACCCGGAATCCTTGACACGGAAGATTCAATATCATTGCTTCCCTTAGGATAAGCCGCAACCACCCGATAACCTTTGTATACCGGATCGGGGCTCGCTGCATTCAGTGCTTTTACAAAAGCAATACTGTGTGAAGTATCCAAACCGATGATACCTACTCTTTTTGCATTTTGAGGATTCGTCTTTCCATATAGCGAGGAAATACTACCTGTCATACCTAAACCAACACCTGTTACAGCAGCAGTTTTGATAAAATCGCGACGATTAAAGTTATTCTTCATAAATGTTATTTTATCTTGGGTTAAAATTTAGATTCAGCAGCAAATACTTGCGTGTTTAGAACGTGTACGTCACCGAAGGTATAGATTATTTTTTTAGAATAAAAGTAAAATTACTATGATTCTTCATCTATCTCTTCATTATTTTGATTTACTGATCATTCGTTCAAGGCGTTGAATGTTGAGCATTAAATGCCTCGGATGGTGATAATTCTCCACCCTTATTCCTTCTTTTATAAAGGTTACTTTCCGGTCACCTCCTATATTCCAGAGCGAATAACCATGTTTTGCCAAGGAAAAAGTATCGATCACATAGGGGTACATTTTATTAAACCAACGGTGAGCCCATTCATCACCGGTCTGTTCAATCAGCAACAATAAGCCCACCAATACCTCTTCTTGTGCCCAAAGAACTTTATCCAGTAGCCAATCATTCTGGTCCACATGATTCAAACCGTGGAATACGCCGCCATACACATCATCGTAAGCCACTTCAACGTGCCGTTTGAAGAGGGACGATGCACGCTGAAAAAGATCATCATCGCCTTTGCGAAGTGCCTCATCCATTACCATCCACAGCGTTTCCATTGCATGTCCGATGTAAACAAATTGGGATAAAGGTCCTTCAGGAAGTGTCAGGTCATGATTGAGCACTTCCACCATCAAATTAAACTGAGGATTTAAATGATTGTTTAACAGCGCGTTCACACAACGATCGGCGAGGGCTTCAATTTCGGCATCTTCTTTCACTTTTAACAAGCTTGTCGCCAAATGCATGAGGATCATCCAATGCCCCAATACCCGAGGTGCTTTAATATCGGAAACAACCGGACTATATTCAAGCAAATAGGAATAATCATCGCGATCATAACGTGCCGCACATGTCAATATGATCTCTTTCGCCTGCTCCCAATAAGCTGGATCACCGGTTGCTACCGAGTATTCCACGAGTCCTTCCGCAATAAAGAGATTGCCATAAATATCATCAAGCCCTTCCCCCAGATCAACCCCCGTCTGATTATATGACCAAGGCCAGAAACCATCACCCGAAGGTTTGCATTTCATGACGAGGTCTATCGTGTTTTTTGCTATTTTCAGGTAATCCGGATCAGGCCGAAAATGATTATAAAGGTATGAATATACCCAGATGCCCCGGCCATCGTACCAAGCCCGCTTATTTGTACTAAGATTATTTCCTACGCGGTCTGTGTGGCATTTAAAGCCCCCATATTCATGATCAACAATGTGTTGATCCATAAAGGGCAGGAAATCATCAAACAGATAAGCTTTGTATTCGTCCAGTAATTGTGGAAGTGTTAATCCAACTATTAATATTTCATTAGGTTTCTGAATGTCCATGCTTTTATTAATCGTTATTCAGGGATGTAAGCATTTTTTCAACTTCTGGCTTCACTATTGTTTTTCTCGACAACAAGCCTATGCTTACATATAAAACAAAAGAAGTAAATGCTGGCATTGCAATTTCCATACCTAGACTGGTCTCATTCAACGATTTAAGAATAATAAAAGCGATCAAACCACCAAAAATGGAAACTAATGCAGCCAAGCTGCCACTTTTCTTGAATATGGGCAAAAGACCCAAAATCATTGGTATAGAAATCGGACCAATCAATGCGGCAAACCATGCTACTATCAATCCAAATACACCGCCAAAAGATTCAGATTCAATAGCAATTACGATGGTGATAAGTATAAAAATTAATGTTGTAATACGTGCCACGAGCAGCATTTTTTTGGTATCAAAAGTTGATAATCTTTTGTTCAAGGAAGGCAAAATATCACGCGTTATTACTGCAGAAATTGTATTCGAATCAGAAGAAGTCATGGTCAACGTATTAGCAAAAATTGAGGCTAATACTAAACCGACTAGACCTGGTGGTAAAAATTTCATAACCATGATGGAATATGCTTCTGCGGGATTCGCTAGATCTTTAAGAAAAATAGGCGCTGCAAACATCGGAAAAAACAAGATCAATGGCCAAATAAGATACAATAGCGTAGATAATAGAGAAGCTTTTTTAGCTTCGGTACCTGAAGAAGTCGACATAAAACGTGTCGCTAGATTCCATGTCCCCCCCGCATAACTAAAAAAGCTAATAAACATAATGGAGAACACAAATAAGGGGGTATAAGGATCGTTAAAAATTTGCGAATGTTCGGGCGGAAGTCGATCCCACATGGTGAACAAACCATTTATACCATCGCCTAATTCATTTAAAACTAACACGAGCATTATAACCCCACCAGCTATTTGCACAAAGAAAGAAGCAAAATCATTCCACACATCTGCCCATAAACCACCTAGAATTATATAGATCAATGTTACTCCACCCGCAATGGCGACACCGACAATAAAAGAAATCCCCGTAAAAGCATGCAATAAAACACCGATAGCAGCCCATTTAGCCCCCACATCAAATAACTTGATAATCACCCCAAGCCAGGCCATCACCTGTTGAGTAAGAAAGCTGTATCTTGTCGACAGGTATTCAGTTGGAGATTGAACGCCGGTTTTTGCTCTTAATCTCGCCCAGCGGGGAGCGATATAAAAGGTAGTAATCACCATGGAAAGTGCGATACCAAAAGCCCACCATATGTACAAGGTAAAACCATGCGTATATGCAACACCGGCATAGGCTACAAATACCGCGCCGCTATAACCTGATACATGGTGTGAAATACCTGATAGCCACCAAGGGAGCTTTCCTCCAGCCGTATAAAAGTCAGCTGATGATTTTACTTTCAAATAGCCAATAACGCCGATGGTTACTAACATTAAAAAATACCCTATCAATACAATGTAATCTATTTTTTCCATAAAAAAGTTTAGGTTAACAATGAACTCTTTTTATGATCGTTTCCTTTCAAAAGAGCACATAAGCTAATTTGAATTATATGTTCTCTTGAATTTTCCGGATGGCTTTTGCAACCAGGTCCATATCTTCTTTTGTTCCCAGCAATATATTCTGGTTCAACCACATGCACTCCTCGTAACATGCTTTTTCCGTTTCCGGGCAATGGACATTGGTATAATCGATCGATTCAGGAATCGCATAACTGAAGAACGCTTTGTCTTGAAATACGGGTTGTTTATAAAGCGGTTCAGGATAACCCATAAAACAAGGTACCCCTTCACCATTCAATAGATCGGCAAATTCTGCTTTCGACAAGTGATTGAATTTCGATTGATCATATTTAAGGATATAGAGATGATAGGCATGCTCAGTGACATAAGGTGCCACTTCTAAAGGAGATAAGCCTTCAATGTCTTTCAATAAAGTGCCAAGATAGCTTGCATTTTCCGCACGCAACTTATTTTGGGCATCCAAGCGTGCCAATTGACTGGAAAGAATCGCTGCCTGAAATTGGGCCAGACGATAATTACATCCCAAATAGAAATGTTCATACCACATCCCTCCTGGCTTTCTACCCACATTTTTCAAGGCGTAAAGCTTTTCATACAATTCACTGTTGTTGGTAACAACAATTCCCCCTTCTCCACTGCTCATATTTTTGGAGGTTTGAAAGCTAAAACATCCGGCATCCCCGATGGCGCCCAATTTTCTTCCTTTATGCGAAGCGCCATGGCCATGACAAGCATCTTCCAGCACAAATAGATTGTGTTTTTTTGCAATTTCCAGGATCCGGTCCATATCGCAGGCATGGCCGGCGAAATGAACGGGGATAATTGCTTTTGTTTTTTCTGTAATTGCCTGTTCCACTTTAACAGGGTCGATATTATAAGTTCCCGGCTCAATATCCACAAAAACCGGGATACAATTTGCTTCAATAACGATGGATGCTGTCGCTATAAACGTCATTGCCGGAACGATAACTTCATTCCCCGGCTTCACACCCGCTGCCATTAAAGCGACCCGCAATGCTACGGAGCCATTCACCACAGAAAATGCATGTTTTACACCGAGGTATTCAGCAAATTGACGTTCAAAAGTCGCCACCGCACTATCGGGGGAACCACTTACCCCCCATTCCCTGCTCTCTATTACTTTATTGACTGCATTTAATTCTTCTTCCGAAAAAATAGGCCAAGGGAATTGTTTCGAAATTGTCTTCTCTCCCCCATAGTGCCCTAATATATTCTTGTTCATTTCTTTTTTTATAAAGTGATAAGCTTTCCCGACCGGGCGCTTTCATAAATTGCCTGTACGATTTCTACTGATTTGCGACCTTCCCAACCATCTATTAAGGGCTGGCCGCCATTTTCAATGGCTTGTATCATGTCTTCCATCTGCCGTTGATGACCCAGGTAGCTGATCGAAAGCGGATCAGCAACCCCGCCTTTAGCGGTACCCGCCGCCGATAAATCGCGAAGGACGCGTTTGTCATCTTCCTGCTCTTGTTCGAACTGCCATTTAGAAACGTGGTTATCTTCCAATACAACCGTTCCCTTTGTACCCATTATATCCAATTGTTTAAAAACACCCGGATAAACCGCTGTTGAGCATTCGATGGTACCCAAAGCCCCACTCGTAAATTTCAATACGGCGACAGCAGTATCCTCTACCTCAATATCTTTATGCCTGATATTACCGGTCATCGCTTGTACAGATTCTACGGGCCCCATACACCACTGCAACATGTCTACGGAATGTATGGCTTGGTTCATCAATGCCCCACCTCCATCCAAGGCCCATGTTCCCCGCCATTCCGCTGAATCATAATAAGTCTCACTTCTGCTCCATTTCACATAAGCGCTCCCCAATACCAACTTTCCGAACCTGCCCTTATCAATCGCTGTTTTCAGTTCCTTGCTGGCATCGTAGAACCGTGTCGGATAAACCACGGCTACCGTGACACCATGTGCCTTGGCAGCATCAATAATCCGTTCACTTTTGTCAACATTTACTTCTATGGGTTTTTCTATTAAACAATGTTTGCCCGCCTCAATACTTTTGAGCGCTGGTTCCAAATGTGCTCCGGAAGGCGTACATATACAAACAATATCCAAGCCTTCCAACTGAAGTAAATCATCCAGGGAGTCATAGACCGCACAGTCGTATTTTTCGGCAAATGCGGCCGCTTTCTTTTGTGTTTTACTATATACGCCGAGCAAAGTTGCCTGTTCTATTGCCGCAATTGCCTGCGCATGAATACCAGCAATTCCACCCGTTCCTATAATAGCAAAACCAAATTTTTTATTCATAAACATCCTATTATTTTGCCCCTCTGAGGAGAGGCTATCCTACATTCATTATCATGTTTTCGCTGCCCAGTAGGTGCAGTATCCTTGCTCGAATACCGGTCCTTTGAACAGCTGGCACCCACCGCAGGTTCCCTCCTTATCAGGGGCAAGATACAGCAAGCAGTTGCCACAATGCGATTCAGGCATAGGAGTCTCATCTACATAGCCCAAGCTCTTGCGCTTCTCAAGCTCCGCTTCGCTAACCCCCGACAGGTCCCCGCAGTCGGTAATGCCGCTCAAAGAAGCATCCTCGCCACTATCACCCTTGCCGGCGTCGCCACCACAGCCTGACATCAACGCACCTGCACCCAGCACCGCCGGGATAAGCGCACCAAAAGTGCGGAGGAAGGCCCGGCGTGAACGCACGGACATTTCCTTCTGTTCTTTTGTTTCTCCGTTCATCTTCTTTCCGTCCTTGATTTTTTAATTTAATCCCATAACTTGGAACCCTTCAAAACTTCTTTTACTTGATCCGTGGAAGCCGCGGCAAAACCCTCCAAGGCTGCGCGAAGTGCCGCATCGCCCTTTACTTTTGTCTTCGACTTGGAAAGTCCGTTAGAAAGGCCCTTTATGCACGCAAGTTCCCAATCACCACCCTTGCCCTTTACATTGGCCAACAATGCGGATACCTCATCTTTGCCGTTACGGTTTCCCTGAACGTACGAATAGGTCTCCAGGAAAGCAAGCCGGCCAGCGGCTGTTTCCTTGAAAAATCCCTTTCCTTCAAGGGTTTTTAGCAAGGCCGGCGAAGAGCCAGGTGCCGAGCTCAGCACCGCTGTGCGGAACCATTCGCCTTCGCCTCTGGAAATAAGGAAATCAGCCAAACGCGCCGTTGTGTTCGCCGATGGGAACTCCCCGAGGCTCAAGGCCGCCTGGAAGGCAACACGCGCAGAGCTGTCGTCAAGCGCATCGGCCAGAAGACCTACATTCGCGGGGTAGCGCTCCGAAAGGATGGCACCATGTTCGCGAACGTTTGCATCCCCATCCTTAAGCGCTGCTGCCGCTAGCTGCGCATCCAGGGCACCAAGCCCTTCCAGCACGTAAAGCGCATGGAGGCGTACCCTTGCATCTTCCGAGCTTTCGAATAGCTCGCGTACCGCAGGGATAACTGATTTATCCTGCAACTCCAACAAACGTCGCTGCCCGTAAAGCCGCCACCAGCGATTGCCATGCGAAAGCTGGTCTACATAATAACTCGCGCTGGCCGTCGCTTCTGGCTCGGCCTTGGCAGCCGCCTCCGCCCCTCCTTTAGGGACGATCCGGTAAATGCGGCCCTTGTCACTGCCCGCCATAAAGTCCATGTCTTCTTTCAGGTCGTCAGGGATCGAAACCGGCGTCTCGATGTGTTGCCGATACATATCCACCACATACAGGCAACCGTCAGGTCCTACCGCAAAGTTTGCCGGGCGGAACCAAGTATCATGCGAGGCCAGAAATTCCTTATTTCCCTCACCTTCGGCACGGCCGGCCACCATGACGGGGCTTCCTTCTTTCACAGAAAGCACATCACGGTGAACAAGATTTCCAGAAACATCACCAGTGAAGATATTACCGTAGAAGCCGTCAGGGTAAGCATCCCCTCCATAGAACGTGCCCCCGGAGGCTCCCGTGAAATGACCTTCTGCCCATTCGATACGCTTAGATCCCTGGGCATCATACTGCTCCTGCCGGCGGCGGCTGCGCTCTGCGCGCCAGTAGGGCGTCTCGGCAACATTGTACATCTCCAACTCATGGTCAGAGATATTCTCTATACCGCGAACCGGCGGAAGGTAAGGATTCCGCGAAACGTAACGGTCTGCGATCACTACCTCCTGGATATGAAGCGTATTCTGCGTAAAATAACGGTGGTTCCCGTCGTCAAGCGCCGCACCGAACTGGCCACGGCCCGTCTCAACCTCGAATTTGCCCTGGTCTATCCGGAAACGGAAATCATGCCCCGCCATCGACAGCGAGTCACCTTCGAAAGCCGATGAGCCCACCGTACCCGCCTGACCGTTGTTCGAGGCATAGATCCAGTTGTCAACACCGAAAAGAAGGCTCGTGATCTGTGCCTCCGAGTTGTTCTCGAAGAAACCGGTAAAAAACACCTCACGGCTGTCTGATACACCGTCACCATCCGTATCCTTAAGATAAAGGATATTCGGTGCCGCTGTAACGATCAGGCCGCCCTTCCACGGGAGAACCGTGGTCGCGTCGGCGATACCTTCAGCGAAAACCTGCGAACTGTCCGCGCGGCCGTCGCCGTCAACGTCGAGAAGGTGAACAATGCGTCCCTTCCCCTGCCCCTCCTCCGGTTTGTAAGGATAGTCCGGCATCTCGACAACCCAGGCACCCCCCTGGCCATCGAATACGATGTCGACAGGGTCCTTTACCAAAGGTTCCGCAGCATAAAGTTCTACTTCGAAACGTTCGTCGACCTCCATCGCCGCGATTGACTCCTCAGGGCTCATCGGCCCAGGATAACGCGGTGTAGTCGTACAGGAAACTATAAAAAGCGCCAGAAATGCGGGAAGGATTAGATTGTTCCTTTTATTAAAGTTCATACGTGTTTTAATTTTCTATTTTATTGTTAATTAAATGGTTCCTATTTATACTACCTGCAATCATTCATGAAGGCAAGACCTTCGTGGTCACTTGTATTAGTTTTTACTTTTGCTTAAGCCCAATTCACTTGCAAGACGTTTCACTTCATCTAAAATAAAGTCTTGAATCCCTTCTTTCCATTTGCTGGGACGTCCATATACCATTTGTGAAGTTTCCCCCTCATAACCCCCTTCCTGCAAAATCACATCAGAAGGGATATAAGCCATGACATCATTGGAATAACCCATTACAAAGAGCTTGTTGCCATACAATTTTTTGAGCTCAATGGCATATTGTACAACGACCTCTCCCCCCATGGCTATGATCGGCTGGTCGCCCAACTGCCAAACCTGTAAAGGGTAATCGTATGTACGCTCGAGGGATTTCCCCGAGGCCAACTGTTCCAACATCATCTTCGCCCAGCGGGCTTCATAGCCCGATGCCTCCTTTGCTTTCTTTTCCAGTTCTGCCTGGGTAGGTGGCTCGCTCAAGGGAAGTTTGATCTCCGAATATGCTGTCGACAATGTCGCCGGCAAACTATGCATCTCTTCGCTCAACACGCGTTCAACTGCTGCTGTCAGCTCTTTCCCATATTGCCTGGCCAAAGGTATCGTCCTTCTCGGCAAGGGATTCTGGTCTGCACCCGCCCCTTGAAAGAACAGAGCTGTCGTGCCCGGATAAAGCTTCTCCAGTTCCAACTGCGCAAAACCCGCATAATCCCCTGACCAATCATAAATACCCAGCACCGTATTGTGGCAGGCATAGCCAAAGGCCACAGCCATCAATCCACCATCCATGTCCTCCACCTTGATCACGGGCACCGCATAATCGTTTGGCCCATTCAACTCCGTTTGGTCTACCAAAGAAGCTTCCGTGTTGTTCCGCCTATTGACCTGAAAGCGCGTAACACCGTTCTCCGAATAAAGCTTCGCAGGTTTCAATGCCCCCAAGGCGTTTCCTACAAGTTCCACCACCTGAGCGGTCAGCTTATCGGAGTATTGCTCCACCAATGCCAATTGCTGGGCATCCAAAGGGTATATACTAAACAAAGCATCCTCCAATACTGGTCCGGAATGGGTATGCGAACTGTTCAGGATGACCTGCGAACGTGAAAGCTTAAACTTGGCCTCCAGTTCGTCCCGGATCCTGTCGGATACAATCTTGGGAAAGCCCAATAAATCTGTAGTAATCAATACCACCTGTTTCCCCTTCGCATCTTCCAAGGCCAATGCTTTTGCCCATAAGTCATGTACTTTCCCTTCTGCCGGATGATCCCTGCCGCCATAGCCCGCCATCCACATGGGTTTCTCTGGGGTAATAATTACGCTGGCCACCCCAGCTTTCCAAGTATTATCGCTTTCACGCGTATCAGTTGATGCTTTCACGTCAAAAAAAGTTAGCAAGATCACAGTGAGTATTAATAATTTATGCATTTTCAATCGATTTTTTAATTTTAGCCGCATTTTTCTGGATCCGTTCCATAGCATGGAAAATGTCGTCCATATCAGACCTGTCCCCTAACAGCATGTTCTGCGTGAACCAAACCGCCTCTTCGTTGCATAGGCGATCATTTTCAGGACAGCGGTTCCGCTCGTTGTACCGGTCAATGTCGAGCATCTCTTTAGAATACATCCGCTGGAAGTTCTTCGTCTGGAAAGCATGGCCGATATATGGCATCGTATTCAGCGGTGCATAGCCGCTCGAACAGGAAATCCCTTCCGAATGCATCGCCTTCAAAAAGCCGGTACGCGACAGGCCGCTGAAAGACGACTTTTCGTAACGGAACGGAAAAAGATGAAAGGCCGCACGCGTAACGTTCGGCGTAAAACGGTAGGGAACGATCCCCGGTATTTTTTCGATCAAGGACCGAAGGTAAGCGGCGTTTTCTGAGCGGGTCACGGTCTGTGACTCCAAACGCGCAAGCTCTGCAAGGCCGATCGCCGCCTGGTACTCTGTCAGCCGAAGCTTGGTGCCGAACATCGCGATACCCGCCCCCACGAGGTCGACCGTCGAGCCATGGGAAATACCGTAATTATGGTAGGAATAGCATCTATCCATAAACTCTTCGTCGTCGCTAACAATAGCACCACCCTCACCGATAGGGATATTCTTGGAGTTCTGAAAACTGAAACAGCCCGCATTCCCGAAGGTACCGACCTTCTTGTGGTTGATCTCTGCAAGCCAAGCCTGGCAGGCATCCTCTACCACCACCAAGTCATGCTTCTTCGCAATCGCCATGATCCGTTCCATATCTGCGGGAAGCCCGGCTATGTGTACCGGAAGGATCGCACGTGTACGCGGCGTGATCTTCTCCTCGATCTTATTCACATCGATCTGGAAAGTCGAGGGGTCTGTATCCACAAAAACAGGGATTGCCCCTGTTTGAAGGATCGCCTGTGTTGTGGCGATGAATGTATAAGGAGGTACCAGTACCTCATCGCCCCCACCGATATTCAGCTGTACGAGAGAAGTAATCATCGAGTTCGTGCCGTTAACCAAAGTCAGGCAGCGCTTTGCACCGATGGTCGCCGCCCATTTCTCTTCAAACTCCGAAACCACTTTGGCCCGTGACCATACGCCGCTGCGGATGACTGACAGCAAGCGCTTCTCATCACTCTCGGGTATCCACATCGGCCATTTCTGCCAGCCTTTCGTCCGTACCGGAGAACCGCCAAGGATTGCGGGAGTATCTGCCCGGGAAAGACCGCCCGCAAGGACAGAAGGCGACAGTCCGATGCCCGCCGCGGCGCCTAGACCCAATATTGAGTTCCGCTTGATAAACGAACGCCTGGAATATTCCATTTTTGACATGATAATAGCTTTTTATAGTTTACTATGTAGTGTACGTACCCGAATGTAGGGATAATAATCAAATAAAAGAAGATATACCCCGAAATAAAATCAAGGGACAGCCTTTTCACCGGTCCAAGATAGAAATGATTTTCTGCATTTGAAAATTTATTTCGAAGCCCAAACAGCGTGCGAGCTAATCTCAAATGATGCTCCTTCTTCAAAATCATATAAATAACCTTTTGTATAAAATTTAGGCACCCTTGTCGTATGTCCCTGCATCTCGCCACCCTTGAAATTCCTCACAAAGGAAATCGGTCCGCATATAATTTTTGTCAGCTCCCCTACCTGTTCCACTTGATGTATGGTGTAAGTTGCATCACGATCAGTATTTGTATCAATAATGATCTGTTCACCAATAAGGCTAGCATCCATTGGACTCTTCGAATCGACCAACAGCCAAGCACCACCGTCCAGTTCTTTGTTCATTTTTACTACTTTTCCCTTGATCTTTCCAGCAGACTTCAATTCTACGTCTTTATACGATAAATGAGTTCCATTCACGAGAATTCCTTTTTTCACCCTATTCCCTTCCTCCCGCAGATAAGCTGCTCTGCCGTTCATTGCGATATCGTTTACCAGCACAGTGTTTCCTTCTACAGGATTATATAAGACGTAATCGATCGAACCATCAAGCTTTTCGATTTTGAGGGCCACGGCATCCCCGGCACCCTTTTCCAAGCGTTCAACCGACCGGATAAATGGTTTTCCGCGATAAGGTTCCAATACGGAAACAAAGGTACTACCCAGATCCTTTCCCGCACGATGCATCAACATATAACCCAGTTTTTTGGGATTACCCGGTTTGTTCTGTGGAGGATCTCCATCGGCTAAGGCCACCTCATTTGATGGAGAGAGCATATGCATACGAAGGTGAACATCCTCCTTATCTTTGATGCTATGATATCCACCCTCAACCTTCCAATCCAGCATAAACTGCGCAGGAGGCCATTGGTCCCGGCGTACATTGTACAGAAAGGAATAGCCGACAGGGAAACTGCCGTCAGTTGGTGTACCTTTCGGAATGGCCTCACCCGCATAACTGCCCTTATCTTGTGCACGTAAGTGGAGACCGGAAGTAGTAATATCTCCTGGCGGACCATGGAAACTATATACGTGATCATATCCCCCCTTCACTTGGAAAATATCAACTACATACGCTTCATCCTGCACATTATTGCTATCGGATCCGCCAATCAAAAACAGGGTACGTTCATATTTATCGGTTTCAGGATACGCCTTTTTTCCATCTACCTCAAACACACCAAAACCTTTCAGTTGCTTGAAAAGTTTGGTATGGCCACCCCACACGGGTTGTTGCGGCTTTTGATTAACAAATACCACATTATGCGAAATCGTGCTGCCCGTCCATTCCATCCTATTGGGGATTTTGGTTGCAAATTCGGGGTATCCATGATCAGGGGCCAACCAATTACCAAAAGCAAATAGATCGAAATTAAGCAGGTCGGGATGAGCATGCATGATCGTACGTCCATAATTATTGGCGATTGCCATACCGGAAGAATCCTTCCCTAATTCCAAAAACGCAAGCCCGAATCCGCTCATCAGATATCCTCCTTCCGGCCTTGCCCCCGCCTTTTCCCCAATCCGTTGAATCTCCTGACCTATCCTTTCCGGATTTTCGGAAAATATATCAAGGCCAAGTCCTTTTCCCGAATTGCCATTTGCCCGGTATGCAGCCACCGCAATCTCAGGATCTCCTGTATAGAAATACCCTTTGGCCATAAATTCCGGATTAGCCAATGTAGCAACCAATCCCGTCGAACCATAATCCCCTACATTTGGCGTGGCCATACCCAATGCAGCCATCTTGTAACCTGCCAGGAAAGTAGCCCTGAATTGGGGAAAATCCCGAAAAATATCATGTTTGTCATAACCGCTGTAATCCGCCAACAATCCGGCCAAATTTGTCATCAACTGTCCCCACATCAGGGCATACTTCGGTGCTCCTTCATCTGACGTACCATCCCGGTCCAACTTGCTGATCATCAGTCCTGGAATAGCCCCACCTTCCGGTAAAAAAAGCCAGTCAAGCCACTCCGTGGTCAATGGTTCGGTATTCAGCGCAATTGCGCAAGCAGCTACCGTAAGTTGGTGCATCCCTTGATTACCACGGATCTGTTTTGATAGCACTGCCTCAAAGGCCGTCTTTAGCAGGCGCTTGTCTACATTTTCAAGAAACAAGGCCCTATTACCCTTAGCTGTCGGCAATTTATATTGCCTTGATTGCTTTCTCAAAAAGGAATAAAGGTTGGGATCATTCTGTGTACCGCTCAATATCATATCATAGGAGTTTGCGAACTCCCTAGCGCCTACCGCCTCCCATATCGAACCTTCAATCTTGCCCATTTTACCCCCTCCATCTGAGTGCAGCCAACCTCGGTCGGCATAGGGTTTCCAATCCATATCGGGATATACATCGGCAATGCGGTCAAGCATAATTGCTGCTTTATGGGCATAACGCTGGTCTCCAGTATAAATAAAGGCATTGGCCAATGCTGCAAGCCCTCCATTGATATAATCCCAATATTTCCATGTATAATAGCCTATGTACTTATGGGCGCGCCCATTCTCGTCTATATACCCATATCCATCATCTACGCCAAATTTATGGAGTGGATCTTTGGGGTCAGGATGATCGGTATTGAATAATAAGCTTGTATCACCTTTAGTAGGGTCAAACAAACCATGTTCATCAATGGCACTTTCATAAAATTTTCCGAAATCATTCGTTGGAAAGACCGACTTACAGGAGGGACAGGTCAGCTTCCAGGGTTTATTTTCAAAATCTGGATCATAGGGGTGCCGCCCATATTGGCTTATCTTATCCCCACAAACCACACAACCTAAAAACTTCGGCCCTTTTGTCAAACCATCATAGGTAACATTTGTTGTTCGGGGTAAGTCTTGTCCGGGGATCATTAACCATAATTGTTCATCACTTTTCGACACCCATAATTTTGCCTTTTCGACCGCTAAGGCCCGTTTCTGTCTGGCCCATTCATATTTTTCACAGTTTCGTCGTACATTTGCCAAGCGTTCAGCCGTATAATGTCCGCCATAAATCCGTTCCGCATATATTGGCCCCATCAGGAAAACCAAAAGGAATAAAAACAATATTCGAATATGAACCGGTTTTATCATTTCCTCTTTAACCTAAATCTGCAGGGCCTATCTTAGCCACGATTATTCCTGTCGCCATACGGCATGTGATGTAATATGAAAAGCTGCCCCTTCCTCAAAATCATAATGGTAGCCCTGTTTATAATCTTTTGGTAATGCTACTCCCCTAACGTTAGCAGTACCACCTTTGAAATCACGTATAAACGAAATCGGGCCACAAAATATTTTGCTAAAATCGCCTTCCCTTTCAACATGCCGGATGGCATAACTGGCATCCCGATCTGAGTTGGTTTGGATAACAAGCTGCTGCCCGGTCAGACTGCCATCAACCGGCAGTTTGGAATCAACCAATAGCCAGCCACCACCCTTCAGGTCTTTATTCATCTTTACCACTTTACCTGTTAACTGCCCAGTAGATTCCAATGTCATGGATTTATAGCGTAATACCGAACCATCTACTAGAATCCCTCGCTGTACATCGCCTTTTCTTTCTTGTATAAAACCGACTTTTCCTTTCATTGAAATGCCATCTGCTACCTGTACTTCTTGTTCAGGAGAGGAATTATAGATGATATAATCTATGCTGCCATCAATTTTTTCCACTTTGAGAACGATAACGTGTTTGCTATCATCCAATCGTTCAACGGACTTAATAAAAGGTTTATTGCGATAAGGCTCAAACACGGAAACGAATGTACTGTTGATATCAGTCCCTGCGCGATGCATCAAGACATAACCAAGCTTCTTTGGATTGCCGGGTTTATTCTGTGGAGGATCACCATCAGCCAACGCGATATCATCTACCGGCGTGAGTCCATACATACGAAGGTGGATGTCGTCATCTTGGCCGACTCCCCGATACCCTTGTTCAACTTTCCAATCCAACATGAACTTCGCAGGCGGTGTTTTATCCCGGCGGACATTATATAAGAAAGAATACCCAATAGGCGTACCCTTTGCTGCCGTACCTTTCTCAATATCCTCCCCGGCATAGGTGCCTTTTTCCAGGGCTTTCAACAGCAGGTTTTCAACCGCAATATCCCCGGGCGGACCATGGAAACTGTATACATGATCATTGCCGCCATCTACGCGGAAGATGTCTATTACATAGGCATTGCTATCTATCTTGTCGCCATCCGCCCCGCCTATTAAAAACATCGTGCGGGCATATTCCTTCGTATCGGGGTATGCTTTTTTGCCGTCCAGTTCAAAGACGCCGAAGCCTTTCAGCTGTTTAAAAAGCCGGGTATATCCACCCCAAACCTCCTTTTGGGGTTTCTCATTGACAAACACCAAGTTATGTGATAGGGTACTCCCCGTCCACTCCGTATTACTGGGAATACGGGTAGCAAATTCAGGATATCCATGATCAGGAGCCAGCCAATTGCCAAATGCAAATAAATCAAAATTCAGCATATCGGGATGTGCATGCATTTTCGTGCGTCCATAATTGCTGGCAATTGCAAGACCGGAAGCACCCGTACCCGATTCCAGTAAAGCCAAGCCAAACCCACTCATCAGGTATCCACCCTCGGGACGTGGGCCGGCAAGCTCCCCAATATCTTGAATCTCCCTGCTGACCGCCTCCGGGTTTTCTGAAAAGATATCCAGTCGGAGCCCTTTTCCTGAATTACCGTTAGCCCGATAAGCCGCAATCGCAATCTCCGGATCACGGGTATAATAATACCCATCTGCAATAAATTGCGGATCAACATATCGATTTACCAAGCCTGTTGAGCCGGAATCCCCTATATTGGGCGTCGCGATGCCCAACGCAGCCATCCGGTATCCCGCTGTGAAAGCCGCACGAAACTGCGGAAAATCACTAAAAATATGATGTTTCGTATATTGAGGGAAATCGGCAAGGAGCCCGCCTAATTCATTCATCAGGCGTCCCCATATAAAGGCATAGCCGGGCGCCCCCTCATCTGAAGTACCGTCGCGGTCAAAGTGGGCAATCATCAATCCCGGAATAGCACCACCGTTAGGCTCAAATAACCAATCCAGCCATTGGCTGGTCGTTGGCTCTGTATTCAGCGCGATGGCACAGGTAGCCACCGTAAGCTGGTGCATCCCTTGATTGCCACGAATCTGCCTGGAAAGCACCGCCTCAAAAGCCGTCTTCAAAATACCTTGATCGACATTCTTAACAAAAAGCTGGCGGGTTCCTTTAGGGTTAGGCAATTCATATTTCTTCGACTGCTGCTCCAAAAATGAATAAAGTTCAGGATTATCTACCGTGCCACTCAATATCTTATCATAAGAATCTGCAAATTTCCGAACCACACCGGTTTCCCAAATAGATCCTTCAATTTTACCCAATTTAGAACCTCCATCCGAATGATACCAACCCCGATCGGCGTAAGGCTTCCAATCCATACTGGGGTAAACATCGGCAATACGGTCCAGGAGAATCGCGGCCTTACGTGCATAAGCTTGATCACCCGTATAAATAAAGGCATCGGCCAAGGCCGCCAATCCGTCATTAAGATACTCCCAATACTTCCATGTATAATACCCAATATATTTATGGGCACGTCCATTCTTGTCAACATAGCCAAATCCATCGTCTACACCAAATTTATGAAGGGGATCTTTAGGATCGGGGTGATCAACATTGAACAGCAAGCTTGTATCCCCTTTTGCCGGATCAAACAAGCCATGTTCGTCGATAGCACTTTTATAATATTCTCCAAAATCATTGGTCGGGAAAACCGACTTGCAGGAAGGACAGGTTAATTTCCATGGCATCTTCTCAAAATCAGGATTATAAGGGTAGTTACCATATTTCGAAATCTTGTCTCCACAGACCACACAACCGAGAAATTTGGGACCGTCACTTCGTCCGTCATAGGTTACATCAATAGTCCGCGGAAGGTCTTGTCCCGGTACCATTGACCATAATTCTTCATCACTTTTTGCTACCCAAATTCTGGCTTTTTCAATCACTTTTGCACGCTTTTGCGCCGCCCATTCATATCGATCACAATTATGCCGGAGATTGGCAATCCGTGTAGCAGAATAATGGCCACCGTGCGTCCGTTGGGCATGTACCATCCCATTCGATAGCACAACCGCCAGTATACATGTAACCCACAATCGTCGTACAGCAAGCTTTCTAAGCATAATTTAGTAGCAAATGGCTATTTGACATTTATAAACGAAGCAATTTTTTCGCATTTCCATAGAGAATCTTCCGTTCAACTTTCTTGTTCGGCGATAATTTCCGTATAGAAGCAATGATCCTGGCACCATCACAGTCAGCCAGCAAGCCCGTGGTATCTGCACAATCGCTGCCAAACAATAATTTATCTTGGTGCCTTTCAATAAATCCCCGGGCATGATCTTCATCACGGGTCAAGGAATTCAAACCCGAGCCTCCCGAAAAGTCGCCATACATATTCGGATAATCGCTTAACAGACGGTCTGTCAAGCCTCCCGGCGTTACTTTAGTTTTCGGGTACATGATCGTTTGATCGGTATGGTTCTTGTCAATATTTGCCCACCATGTTTGTGCATGGCCAATGAAATTCACTTTGGGGTATTTTTCCAGCATGGTATGAAAGCGCTCAAAACCATAGTTATACACCTTATACTTCCAATGCATTAAGATCGGCACATTATAAGATTGTGCCAGCTCGTATATCCGTTGCATTTCCGGCGAATCGCAGTCTACGCCAAATTTTGATTCACCAATCATGACGGCACCTAATTTTAAATACTTCTCGATTTCCTCGATAGCCTTGGGTACATCGGGTACCTCATTTGAACCAAAAAGAAATTCTTTAGGATGGCTTTGGGAAAACGTGTAAGCGGCATCATTACCTGTAACCTTAGCTTGTAATCCATTTGACATACCATTGTGGGTTGAAGCAGAGATTACCCTATGCCCAGCAGGCAAAAGAATGGTGGTAGTAGCCCCCATGGTACGCTGATGCGCCAACATCTGAGCATCTGTACGCCCGTGATAGTGCGTATGTTGATGGATATCAATGATCTTTTCCTGTTTACGTTTAGAGATCTCAGCGGCATCAAGACCAAGGGCTGTACCCATCAATAGGAGGCCGGTACCCGCTATGAACTTACGCCTTGAGGTATTATTCATAGGAGTCTTCATTATATGATTATTTTTTTAAAATATATATTCTACTGTTTACCGGTGTTTATCCTCTCAGCCATTAGATTGGATCTATCCCCAATGCCCAATAGATGCCATTAACCACTAACTTCCGAAAAGGTTCTACCTCAAAATCATCCGGATAACCAAGGGAAGTATAAAACACCCGGCTTTTGTGCGCAGTTTGGCGGGTCCAAGCTATAGGCTCTTGTTCATCGATCCCTTTCGGTTGACCCGTTAATAAGATCTTCATTTTGCTATCTACTAATGGTTTGACTTTGTAGACCTGCCCATTGCTTCGCCAGTTTGTCCCATTAATCCCTTTCAAAATGGGATGCCCCACAGACTCAGGAACCATTTCAACGATCGTTCCCAACTCTTCGGCTTCATATCCACGGTTTTCACAACCCAATATATCGGGTACAAAACCCCACCATCCTTCGAATCCATCCGATACTTCATCCCAAACGGAAAAGCCATGATTTGCCGTACGGAGGCCCACCAAAGGTTTTCCTGCTCTCAGGTAATTTTTGATCATGTCCATTTGATCAAAAGGTAATGCCAACCTCCGGCAGAATACCACGAGCAAATCGGCATTATTAATGACATCCAGGCCTTTATAACGATATGATCCATGTTTTCCTTCTCCCAATAATACCGTGACCTGGAAGCCATGTTTCTGCCTAAGCATCTCGGCAAAAGGAGGTACCGTCTTATGCGCCTCATAATTAAGGGGGTCTTCACTGATTAAAAAAACAATATGGGGAGCCGCATTTTGAGATACAGGTGCCAATTGATTACCCTTCCCCCCCAAGGGAGAGAGCATACACACGACGATTGCAATAAAAACAGGCAGCCAAGATAATTTACACAATTTTTCACTCATCTTTCTTATCTTTTAGGTTTATTTGTTGGTTATTCCTTGCCTCATTAAGCAGTTTGACGGCTGTATCTACCAATATATTCCCCGCTTGTTCCGTACCAGAGGTACCCGCTCCAACTTCATAGCCGCCATGTGGTTTTTCATCCGGTGTACATACATAATGAACACCGTTGCCGTTTGAATAGCCTAAAACCAAGGTTTGAGGGAAAGGCGACTGTTCGCGGATCAATGTTCCTAAAGTAGTAAGGGGTTCTCCGGGTAAGGTAACCAAGGCCAAGGACCCTAAAGTGATGACTTGCACTTCGGCCTTGACAGCCGAAAGTCCGGTCCGCTCCATACCTGTCTCTGACAGGGGCAGCCCCACAGCAGCTTGTAAGACATCCAATGTACCGGGTTTCAACTTGACACTAAAGCGATAGGCCACTTTGGCAAGCTTAGCCAGGCCTTCCCCCATTTCATTCACCGCTTCCCTACCCCGGTTCCAAGGATTGATGTCGCCCGCCGTTCCCTGAAGAAACATGGATTCCCCACCAATTGTCTTGGTAATCTGTTTGGCAGCTTCTTCAGGCCAATCACCTGAAATTGCTTCTGAAGATGGGTATATGGAGACTGCATGAACTGCTAAATGAAAAATGGATGCAATATTTTCCCCATCGGCATCACGGAACGAAAGCAAAGTCATGGTTCGGTCCATCGGACCAAAAGTGGCGCCCCCTACCAATACATCCGGATCCCACTCTTCGTGTTTATAATTATATCCTTGGGGTACATTCGACTCTTCTACGCCCCATTTTGGTGCACGTGGCCGCCTATTGTTCATATACTTAGAGGCATTGGTACGGCCAATCCATATCGAAGCCTCTTTCATCGAGTCATGCGCCTCACGTGCGGCCTCAACCGTTTGAACAATTAATTTATCCATCCATTTCTTAAAATAAGGATCATTGTTCTGACTTGGCATATGCCGGATGGCCCACCAGGTATCCCGTTCTTGTCCCCGATAGCCCGCTTTATAGACCGGTGTCCAAGGAGCCGAGTGATTATGTGATGCATTGACGAGAATCCGGTTCATGGGAATATTCAGTTCCGTTGATATGGCCTTTCGCACTTCCTCGGTAGCCGATTCACCCGCATCGACCAAATCCCATGCTATGATCACTACTTCTTGCTGCTGCCCATCCCTTAAAACCAATGAACGGACATATAAAGGGTCATGAACCTCAGTATAAGGTTTACCTGTCACCCAATTCTTTACCTGGGGATCTGGGGTGATATCCCTCTTGGCCACCCCTACCAAAAGTTGCTGTGCCCCGTCTTGGAATGCCATAACCGGAATGTAAGGAAACATGAAAACAAATAGGATAAATAATGTAGCAGCTTTGTTATAAGGCCATTTTTTTAATACTGCTCTTTTTTTTTGCGCATCCCTGTAAACTTTTGCCATATGTATTTATCTAATTATTGAAATAGTATTATAACACCAAGAACAGCATTTTCTGTTGAGCGAGAACCTTCCCCAACGGGTTCGTACCCGAAAGGTATAAATAAAATAAGATAATCCGCCTTAGTTCGGCCTTTGTAACTGTATTTTTATGAAACACATCAGGTCATGTACCCGCCTCACATGACCATTCCTTATCCTGTCTTTTCACGAAGGGTTAACAAATCGGCTAAATTTCAATAACCACTCCCTTTTTGCGTAAAATTCCTGCAGCCAGTTTTCTATAATTCTCCCCAAAGATCTTCATACGGTCTGATGCCGAAATGGAAGCGTCCAGCACTTTCGATATTTCTGTCGCGTAAGAACGACTCGGACCATGTCCCCCCCATACAATACGATCGGCACCGAGCTCTTTTACGGCAAGGTCGACTGATCCTGAATTGGCATCGCCCCCACTAAATTCCAAAAAGACATTTTCATAAGGTCTAATTGTCCGTACACCCAATTCCCAATCACCGCCTGAATGCCCGCAAATCATCGGCACATCAGGAAAACGCTGGGCAAGGATGGCAACGTCCATCGGCGTAGATTCGCCCGACAGGTTGCCTCCTCCGGGATACCTGGGTTTTCCGCCTACCTTGATCCAGGTGTGGATATAGATCACTGCGCCAAGTTCAGCAGCCAGACGGATAATCTGATCGTTGTTCGGATGGCTGCAGGTGAGACCCAATTGGTTTCCTCCTACATATTTGATGCCGATGCATGGACCATTTCTGATCCAATCTTCCATCTTAGCACAGCTTTCTTCCGGAAAGCCCGGATCTATGGGTGAAATTCCTGAAACCTGACTGGTCTCTTTTTTTAGTTCATTGTCTAACAGGATACGGATCTCATCGTCATAAACCGTGGGCACCAATGGCTTTTGGAGTGTGCCGCCAATGTCTACTGAAATCACCCGCTCAATACCCATGCGTTTCACATAATACATCATCTTTTGATGTAAATTTATCGGATTCGGATCGACCGCAGTCCAAAAACCATGGTAATGTCCATCCCAGATGCGGTAATCTTTCAGCTGCTGAAGATCAGGCACACCGTATTTCTTGGGATCGATGATAAATGAACCTGTATCCTGCATTGTTTCCTTATTATTCATTCAATGTTAATTTATCAAATAAGATCTTTTATAAAATTACGGGCATTCCCGTTCATGATTGCCAGCATTTGTTCCTTTGTCAGGGGCGATTCAAAAAGTTTGATCACATTCGTCTCTACCGGAAAATAAGGGGCATGCGATCCAAATACGAAGCGCTCGACCGGAACAGGTTTCGCGGTACCCGACCAAGGGTTTCCCTCAATCATTCGCCCCACAGCGCCATTGCCTTCAATACGGGAAATATCCAGCATTACATTTGTTTCGTCTACTAATTTCTCCAAATAGCGGCCCATGCGATTGTTCCAATAAACGAGTTGTACCTTCGCTTGGGGAACTTTTTTCATTACCTCAATGAGAGGTTCAAAATTCACGCCCCGCACCTCTACAATCGGGTGAATGTGCCTGATATCTTCGATGTCACCCACAATTTGAAGGACCATTCCCCGTTCAGCAATTTTCTGTACCAAGCGGAGAAATTCAGGATGATCTGGTCCAAATGTTTGATAAATTGGAAAAATCTTGATACCCGGCATCTTATACACTTCATGGCAGCGTCTTAAATCTTCTTCCCAATCGGGCCAGGCAATGTTGACTGTTCCGAAGGGAAGCAGCATACCTTTTCCATTCTGCTTACATTCTTCTGCTAAGCGGGCATTGACCCCATCGATATCTTTATGAAAAAGTGCTTCGAAACTACCTGCCCAGGCCTGTGTAATACGGTGATGGCGCAATTTGGCAACGAGATCCTTTGTCTTTCCATATTTGAGCCGACGCGACGGAAATTCCAATAGGTTGATGTTTGTGTCGATAATGTCAGGAACCATGGATTCCTTATTGAAAACCAACGGATTTTCCTGACTTGCCAGCAAGGAAGAAGGATGGGAAACCGCCGCGGCTACTGCCGTTGTTGTTACTGCTGCTAAAAAACTCCGCCTACTAAATTCACTTTTCTTCATTCTTTTTATAGTTCATTTTTTCTCGTTGTCAATAATACAAATTTTGGCTTTTCTATCCTAGTATTTATTTTATTGTTAAAGGCTGCATCAATAGTTTTCCACAGTGTTATTGTGTTTGCTCTATTGATACAGCCTCAACGACAACCGATTCAGAAAAAAGTCTTACGGTTAATTAGTGTCTCAGATTGATTTCAGTTGTTCCCTGTTCTCGTACACCTTCATGATGGCATTGGCGATGTTGTCCATCTCCTCGCGGCCGGCAAGTAAAGGTCCTGAGCCCCCGAAAGAAACCATCGTCTCGTCGGAGATCCGGTCGCAGTTCGGGAGGTGCATCCCCGCCTTGTACTCCTTCAAACGGTCGGATGAATACATCGCACGGTAACCGTCAAGCCCAAGGATGTAATCCACCCAAGGCTCGCGGTGAAGCCCGTTACGGATGTACGAGCCCAGCCTAACCCCCTCGGCAGCAATAGCCTTCAGAAAAACAGAACGGTCAACGCCCCAATGCTCCTTGTGGTAGGTCATCCCGTAGTGGTAGTAGGCACCGCTCTCCGTGCCCGAGTAACGCTTCTGCGGAACAAGCCCCGAAAAACCCTTCAGCCGGCCGCTGAGGTGGTCCGCATTCTCGTTGCGGATGCGGAAACGCTCACGCACGCCCGGAAGCTGACCCAGCAGCACCGCTGCCTCGAACTCGTTCATCCGGTACTTCGGGCCGATAAGCTCGTTCTTCCCCGCACGAGAGGCGCCGCGGTTCTGAACCGTGTAGCAGCGGTCCATCAAAGCCTGGTCGTTGCCCACCACGGCACCGCCCTCTCCGCAGGCGATCGCCTTGCTCGCCTGGAAACTGAAACAGCCAAGGTCGCCGATAAGCCCCAGTGCCTTGCCTTGGTAACGCGCCAAAGGTGCCTGGCAAGCATCCTCGATCACCTTCAGCTTGTGCTTCTGTGCAAGGGCCATGATGCGGTCCATCTCCGCAGGAAGACCAAAGATGTGCACCGGCATGATCGCCTTCGTGTTCTTGTTGATATGTTTCTCAACCTCCGCCGCGTCTAGCTGGTAAGAATCGGGGTCAAGGTCGACCAGCACGGGCAGCGCACGGCTCGTCAAAATCGAGGAGATCGTCCCCATGTCGGTATAGGGCGAGGTGATCACCTCGTCGCCCGGACCTAGCTGCAAAGCCTCAACACTCGTGCTCAGCGCCTGCGTGCCCGAGCCCGTGCCAACACTGTAGCCCGAACCGATCAGCTTGGCGAACTCCTTCTCGAAGTTGATCACCTTCCCGTCGCGCGACTGGATGCGGCTCCAGATCCGGCTCTTGGTCGTCTCAACGACCGAGTCGACAACCGCCTGGTCCACGTACGGCCAGGCCGGGCCGATGCGCCCCTTCGCGCGAACCGGATCCCCGCCCAATATCGCCAGCTTCCCCTGGCGCCGGTTGATGATCCCAAAATTCGAGGCAAGGGACGGCACTGGTCCCGAAACAGCAGCCGCAACAGTAGTGGCCGTTACCGCCGCAATGAAACCACGCCGGCTATATTCTTCTTTCTTCATGATATCGTCCTTTCTATAGTGTTTAATTTAATAATCATAGTGTTGACTAGTATTCAATTCCTTAAAACAAAATTTATTGTGGCCATCCCGGGTTCTGTGTCAACTCGGGGTTGAGCACGATCTCCGTTTCCGGTATCGAGTTCAGGTAATCCCTGCCCGGCACAAACTGGTAACCGTCGGGAAGCGCGTTCTGGAAAGGGTCAAGGAAACCGTTTTCGTCGACAGGGAATGGATTCAACGAAATCTGTGACGCCTTAAACCCTTTGGGTCTTTTGCCGATTATTAATTCATCCGCCGCTGCCCACCGAGCTATATCATCCCACCTAAACCCTTCAGCCGCTAGTTCAACTCTTCGTTCGCGTCTAATTTCATTGATGATAGGTGACAAATCTGGAAAATTCCAATTTGCATCATGTTTTATAGTTGATAATAGCAAATTAGGCATCCCAACCCGATCCCTAAGTTTTTTGATAGAAATATCAATATCCGTTTGACTAAGTTGTCCGAGTTCGGCTTTCGCTTCTGCAAAATTAAGTAATACCTCCGCATACCTGAATAAAATAGACGGCGTTTCTTCATACTGAGCAACATGGTACTCCTCATTCGGGTTATACCCTTTTTGAATGATGTATCCACATGGTGAATTATTCCGAACAGCTGAATTTAAATTATTATATACGTCATCCCAATACGTAATCTTCCCATTTTTCGCAATTAATCGGATATCGCTTGGAGTAGCTATCGTTTGATAAAACCGCGGGTCACGGTTCTGCTTTTCTTTCTCTAAGTTTTCATACCCCATAAAAAGGGGGCTATTCGATATTGATTCGCCATCTATACAAAGATAACTGTCTGCAAGCTGCTTGGTAATACTAGTCCCCTGAGGAGATACCATACGATAATTTCTTACATTCGTAAAGGCACGATCTCCCCTTGATAACTCATTATCATATTTTTTCCAAAACATCACTTCGGAATTTGACTGATAGCTTCTCAGTGCAAACAAATCTTTATAATCTTTTAAGGGATTACCTGTTGAGTATATATCATAAATAGCTGATTCCATAATCTGACTGGTTGCCTCTACAGCTTTATTGAAATACTTCTCAGGTTGAGGGTTATCTACTCCAAACGGGGTACCCGCATGATATTTTTCCCAAGTACCTTCATAGAGTGCCACCCGGCTTTGAACCAATAATGCCATCCATTTGTTTAACCGAGCCGAACCACTTGTCTTTTCGCTCGTTAGATACATTGCTGCCGTATCTAAGGCAGCAATAATGTTATCCGCTACTACACTTCTTGGGTCTCGTGGCATGTAAAGTTCAGGAGAATTCGTACCCAGTTCACTCGAAAGCCATTGGATGTCGCCATAAGCTTTGAGAAGATCAAAATAAATTAACGCTTTAAAAAAGTGTGCTTCGCCTACATATTGTTTATAGTCTTCAAAATCGTGACCTTCTGCTACTGCTTTGTAATGATCGAAAAAGTAATTAATACTTCGAACATTGCTAAAATTAATACTTCCGCTAGTGGCTACGGTCCGGGTACCTTGTAACCTTAAATCCGGATTACCTGAAACCTCGTTATCACTATCAAAATCATTCCCATGATCTTTATACAAGGGAAACATCGAATTACTATAATATTGATTGACGTATACTTTTAGGTCATTTGGGCTTCTAAAAAAATGCAAATCCGTAACTTCATCCAACGGAGGTCTTTGCAGAAAATCTTCTTTACACGAAGAGAATGAGATAATTACGACAACAATAAAAATGCCGATTGCTTGAATTCTTTTCATAAATGTAATATTTAAAAAGTTAAATTAAAGCCTAATGAGAAGGAACTAAATATTGGATATATAACGCCACTAGCTGAATAACCACCATATTTAGTATCCGATGCAAATGCTGTTTCCGGATCAAAAACTTTAGGCAGCTTGGATAACAACAGTAAATTTTCACCCGAAAAATAAATTCTCGCACCTCGAAAGAAAGAATTATTTAAAATCTTGTCGGGAAAGGTATAGCCAATCTGTACATTTTTAAGTCGCAAATAAGCTGCATTTAACACATACCGCGACTGTACCTGGCGGTTTTTATCTGTTTCTGCAGAAAAATAAGGTTTGGCGAAATAGGCATCCGTGTTCGGCCCTAATAGATTCGTTTCGGTATCCGGACGCCAATAATCTAAAGATGGAGATTTTTCAAACAAGGATGAGCTGCCCCATGATCTTGTTAAACCCCAGAATGCCATTGAATAATTACCTGGATAATAATTTCGCTTACCAACACCTTGCCAAAACATATTGAAATCTATATCTTTCCATTTGAATCCTGCCGTTATACCAATATTATATCGAGCTGAAGAGTTCCCAATAACGACCAAATCCCCGTGATCATCCAACGTTCTGGTTCCGTCATTGATAATATCATTACCATCCTTATCCTTGTACTTCATGTCCCCCGGACCCCAATTCGCATGATACTTTGATTGATCCGGCATTTGCTCACTCGTTGTTTGAATTAGCCCATCCGATTCGAAACCCCAGATCTCCCCGACCTGCTTCCCTTTGTACCATGTATCAATAACTCCTTTTTCATTCTCGTATTCCAGTATTTCTGACTTATTGTCGCCTAATCCAATTCCCAGGTTATAAGAAAATTTATCGGAAACCCTATCCTCCCAACTCAGCAATAATTCGAAACCCCTAGTCTTTAGTTCGGCATTGTTGGTCTGCGGTGCGCCAGCTCCAAGAACATAAGGGAGAGTGATCGACGGGCCAATCATATCGGTAGATCTTCTGTCATACCAATCAAGGGTAAATGTTAATCGGTTATTCAAAAAAGCAGCGTCAAGACCGAGGTTCAGTGTCGTGATGGTTTCCCAGGTCAGCCGATCACTTATTAATGACGGAACCGTAGCATATGGAGGTCTTTCGTCATCGAGAATCCAATTGAGTTCATTGGTAACCGGAATAGTCGATAAATACATATAATTATTTACATTCTGATTTCCCAGAGAGCCATACGAACCTCTTATTTTAAACATGTTTACGTAAGGCGAAACTGGGGTCCAGAAGCTTTCATTAGAAAGGTTATAGCCGATAGAAGCTGAAGGAAAGAAACCCCACCTCGAGTCTTCTGCAAACCGCGACGAACCATTGTAACGGGCACTAAATTCGAAGAGAAACTTCTCTTTATAATTATAATTAAGTCTTCCAAATATTCCTTGTGTTGCCCAATGGTATATTTGATCATCAACGGTCTTTTCACCTAGGGACGTACTTAATGATGGTACCTCTTCAGTAATCAAATTTACACCAGTCGCCTCGATTCCTGAGAAATACCTGTTTTCCTGCTCATATCCTAACAATGGTTTGAAATAGTGATCATTCATTGAAAGTTCGTAAGAAGTGACGACATTCACCATTTGATACGAGTCTTGGTTGAAAAAAGTAGTGTAACCAGAAGATGGTTTACCAATATTTCCAAACTCACCTGTTCCCACTTCAACCAAAACAGGCTTAGGGTTGGCCGAATTCCGATTCCCAATAAGATTGTAATTATATGAAAAGTTAGTCTTCCAACCCTTTATCGGCTCAATCTCAGACCCGAGAGCCAAAAGGAAATCACTCGTTTGCGTCTTGTCTCGCCCCGTCCCTTGCGACCATGCCACAATAGGATGTTGAACCGTACCATTAATATTGTAAAACGGCGTCACTGGAGCAAATTGTAGTGCCGCGACAAAAAAGTTATCTCTCGTCACCGTTGTTTGGCCAACAGGATAATCGGTTTGCCCACTAGCGTATTTCACACTTGAATTGAACTTCAACCAATCCGTGATTTGTGAGCTAAAATTGGTTAAGAAATTATACCTCTTGTAATCATCATAACCGTAACTATAAACACCATCTTGGTCTACATAACTTCCAGAAGCGTAATACTGTGTTTTCTCGCTACCTCCTGAAATACTAACGCTATGTTTCTGGTTAAATGAAAGATCTTTCATCAACAGCTTAGGCCAATCATTATTGGCATTTCCCATCTGTCTTCCCGACCAAATACTCGGTGGTGGATCTTCAGGATCATATTCATCTTGGAAAGTGCCATCCAAATAACCTTGAATACGTTCAATCTGCTCAGCACCGTAAACAGGTGTTAAGCCTGCATTTGCATTGGCCTGATTGAATGCTGTTGCCCAGGTTAGCGAATTAACTAGACTGGGTACCTTAATAGGTGAGGCTAGTGATAAATTATTATTATACTGGATTTGAGCTTGTCCGGTTTTTCCCTTTTTGGTTGTAATTAAAATCACACCGAAAGGGGCCCGAGACCCATAAATTGCTGCAGCAGAAGCATCTTTCAGCACCGATATACTTTCGATTGATTCAGGATCAACATTGTGTATATTCATCTCGACCCCATCAACCAAAATTAGCGGTGAAGCATTTCCATGAATCGATCCAACACCTCTAATATTCCAACTACTGGTAGCCCCAGGTTCTCCACCCCGCATGTTCATCGTGATGTTCAGGTTAGGAGATGTCCCTTTAATAAGATCGGCAACATTTGTCGCTGAACGGTTTTCAAGTTGATCGCCTGAAATAACATCTACAGCTCCAGTAAGATTCACTTTCTTTTGCGTACCATATCCCACGACAACGACTTCCTCCAAATCAGAAATCCCTGCGACTAAGGTTACATTTATTGTCGCGTTGGAAGAAACAACAATCTCCTTTGATTCGAATCCTACGGTTGAAAATAGTAGTACTCCCTCCTTTTCCGGCAATGTTATTCGGTAATTCCCTTCGCTATCGGTCATGGTACCAATCTGAGTATTTTTCACGCCTACCGTTACACCTTCCAAAGGTTGTCCGTTTTCGTCATTTACCTTACCAGACACCACGGTTTGCTGTACCGATTGTATTTCTAAAACGAGCGGAGACGGCGGTAGTTCTTTACGTTCCACCAATATGCGCTTATTTCGAATTTCATAGGTGAGTGGTTGGTCCTTAAAGATCTGTTGAAGGATCTCTTCTAGTGGCGCGTTGGTAACATCGAGACTTACGGGTTTGGCATCCTTTATATCCTCCAAGAGGTAAAGAAAATGGAAACCAGTTTGTTTACGTAACTCATTGAACACATCTGTAAGAACAGCCTGATTTGCTCTGATACTTGCCTTTTGCGCGTAAGCTGTCGCACCGGCTTGCATAACAGAGACCATGATAATTACCAATGTAACCTTAACCATAATCAATAACCTGAACAACGCGTTATCATTTCGTTTGCAGCATGCCGCAAAATATTTTTTATACATATGTAATGGGTTTAATTATTACTTCTATTCCAAAAATTGTAAAGAAAATGAACCTGACAGCATTCGTGCTGATAGACCGGAAGTGTTGACAGCACTTCTGGTTATTATTCGGTTCATATAAAGACAACGTAAATATTAAGACATAATCCTTACCTCCCTTCCTTTTCTAATAAAATAAATGTTGCCGAAGGTTCCATTCAGCCAAATGCTCAATAATTTGTATAAACACCATCGGCATAAGAACGAATAATCTTTCAATTCTTTCTTTTCCATTTCGTAACCTCGTTTTTATTCAGGGCTTCTATAAGGAAGAGTATCAATAGAAGGACAAAGTAGTAGATGTTAATTAAATATTAATAAATTAAGCTGTTGAATGGTACCTACTTGTTGTTCCGCAAGCCACAAAGAGGAGAAGTCAGGTAGCTTCCATTACCTTAAAGTTGTACAACCAACTGACTCCTCTTAGGGCAAAATAACATCGAGCATATACCTGCCATCGACATGATTATGCCTTTAATAAGTCCTGATCACGTAAGCGAGGATTTATTACTCTTCCTGTTGCAGGTGCCTGTCTAAAAAATCATAGGCATACTCGCGTATGACCGGTGGAAAATCATGTTCTCCGGGGCCGATAATATAGTCGAACTGATCCGCATGACCAAGCCATTGGTATAGTTTATAGACATCACTTAATGTTTCGCCAATTTCTTTCCAGTGCGGAAAGATTCGATCGTGCTGTGGAGAATAAAAAAGCATGGGTATCGGTGCCGAAAGTGCTATTATTTCATTAAATTCAAAAGGTACACGATCATTATTTAGGTCTTCTGTCAACCTCGGAAAATGTGAATACCAGTCACGTATTCCCCAGCGATCCGGTTTTGCATCGCCCGTAAACGAACTTAGGCCGCATACAGAAACAACAGCCTTTATCCGTGGATCAACTGACGATAAGAAAAAGGTATTATAGCCACCGAAAGACAAGCCTATTGTTCCTATACGATCTGCGGCTACGCGCTCATGTTGAGACAGGAAGTCGAGCGCTTGCATATGATCAACAAGCGTCTGAGCCATAATTGTCCAGTCAGGGTATTTTTCATAAAAAGGAGCAGTGTGGAAATATTTTTGACCTGGATAGATGCGTTCCCCTGAAGTAAGATCATCGGGAGCAAGCACTATATAACCACGAGAAACCAAGTCTAAACCATAAGCATGATTAGGTTTTGCCTCTGTTCGGGTCGCCACCGGAATTTTGCCCAGTTCGTTGGTGGGTTGTAGTGCCAAAATAGCCGGATACTTCTTTTTGTTATTTTTTGCCTCGTTCGGAATGAGTAAAAATGCAGTAATTTCATCATCGTGGATGGTATTAAATACAACTTTTTGCCGGACGTGGTCACTCATTTGCGTCTCAGAAACAATTTTAAAACGCACCTTCGGCCTCTCAGGAAGGTTACCAACATATTCTAACCAGACCTGTCGGATTTCCTCTTTCTTCATTGCCCACTGCTCTGGTGTTTCGATACCATCGAGCAGGTGAGGAATCCCATTCTTATTTAGTTCTGAAAGCTTGTAAGGACGTTGTTGCTGGGCATAAGCCGGAGCAATGATTATGTAAAAAAAAATTAGTCCGAACAATATCTGTACTCTTTTATATATTCTCATCGTTAACTGGTATAAGTTAGTTTACACTTGCATTAATATGCGACAATAATTTATTGAATGTATAGCGTAAAAGGTTTTTATCTTAAACGTATCTCCAATAGTTAATTATATTTCCGGTATTAGAAGCTGGAACAGCTAAAAGACCGGCAACTGTTCTTGTTACCCCGTGAACCGTAACTACAAGATATTTTTTTTACATTTGCAATGGGTTTAATTATTACTTCTATTCCAAGAATTGTAAAGAAAATAAACCTGGCAGCATTCGTGCTGATAGACCAGAAGTGTTGACAGCACTTCTGGTTATTATTCAGTTCGCATAAGGGTGACGTAAATATTATGGCATAATCTTTACCTCCTTTCCTTTTCTAACAAAGTGGATATTACCCAAAGTACCCAAGTCAGCTAAAAGCTCATCGAGCTCAGCACTTATCGGAAAAGTACCCCCAAATTTGGTGTGTGGTATATCTTCGTCGAATACCACCTGTATGTCATACCAGCGGGCAACACTCCGCATGATGGATACAATATCCTGTCCATCAAATACAAAATAACCATTCCGCCAAGCCAATACATTGTCTACATTTGCCCGATGGTGCGTTATTTCATCGTGTTCATAGTAAGTAATAGCCTGATACCCTGGATTCAACTTATAAGAACTATTGTTTTTCATTATATTTACCCCCCCCTCTAATAAAGTAGTCATCACTGACTTGTCCGTTGAATAGGCTGAAACATTAAAATGGGTACCAGTGACAGCAATTCTAGTATCGTGCGCCCAAACAGAAAAGGGCCGGCTCTTATCTTTTGCCACTTCGAAATAAGCTTCTCCTTCGAGGATTACCTCACGTTCATTCTTGCCAAAAACAACCGGATATGTTAGGGTTGACGCAGTATTCAGCCATACTTCGGTACCGTCTGGCAATGTCAACTGGAATTGCTTCCCATTCGGGATACGGATGGTGTTCATAGCCACCGTCTTCGTTTCATCATTGCCCATGGCAGACGAAGATGGGCTTTCATACACCACCTGATTTTCTCCCACTTTTTTAATCGCCACCCCTTTCCCGTTGGAAATAAATCCCTGTGCATGTCCATCTAATTCCACCACAGTCCCATCTGCCAGTGTTAAAGTAATCCCTTCCGCCGACTGAACGGTTTCATTAATAATTAATTTATTTGTGCTTTTTATCCCACTCTCCTGTTGAAAGAATAGCGCAACACCTACCAACAATAGCAGGGAGGCGGCAATACCAATTTGCCAATGTTTATTCGAAGGAAGCCATTTTTTTGAAAATCTTGCCTTGTCAACGCGTTGTTTTATGACTTCCCCCATTAAGACCTTTTCCTCTTTATTGCCCCATTCCCAATCACTTGCTAAAGGCCGACGAAGAATCATATCTTCAAGCACTTTCCGTTCCGCTTTTGTACAATCACCTTTCGCATAACGCAAAAGCAGCTCCCTAAGTTTATCTTTTTCCATTCTATATCCACCGCTTTGATGCGGGCTTCTTATAGGAAGAGTAGTCGAAGGGAGTTAAAGTAGTAGATGGAATACTATTTTTTTAGAGGTCGCAAATATTCTAGTCTTATTTCAACACGGTCTGAATGGCTTCCAACAAAACTTTTTCGGCACCTGCCGTCGTTCTTGTCGCACTTTCACTCGTTTCATAGCCCCCCTGTGAATAGGCAATCTCTGTTCCTATATAACCTGCCCCATATTCCTCATATGCCGCGGTACAGAGGTGTTGATCGGGCACCATTTTTTGCGCTGCCAATTGGTATTCCACAAAGGGTTCGCCCGGCAGGTTTAGAACGGATATATCTCCTATCTTTAAGGCAGATACGTTTACTTTCCTTCCGTTTTCCAATTCCTTTACCCAGGCCAACTGGCCTGCGGGCCCAAATTTGCTTTTGCTTTCATCTGGATCAGCAAGTTTCTTTAACAAGCTATCTTTATTGAGATGGTCTGCCAGAGGAAGTTTAACCTCTGCTGTCTTCCAAGATATAGGCAGTCCTGACACCGGGGTTTTCGTGGTATTTTCCCAGGCTTCCCTCATCCCCTCCTCCATCCTCTTTGTCAAAACCGGACGCATTTCTGCAGAGCCGTCATTGTATTTCCCCGCGGCAACATCTCCCGCCGCCCCGGTAAAATAAATATGGGGAACACCGTGCAAGGCTTCCTGTCGGTTATTTCTCGCCAAACCCACAAATTCCGGGTTCACATCCCCCTGACCGTAATAACTTTGGGGATGTGTAGCATAAAACATCAATACCGCGAGCGCTGAATCGCGGTTCCAAAAACTCACTGTTTTCAACCAGGGATCGATGACACCTTCCGGGGCGGCCTGCGCTTCAGGATCCGTTGACTTGCTGAAACGCACGATTTTCACCTTCCCGTCTTCTCCCAATATCCTGCGGTTAGAGGCTACTTTTTCCACTTTCGCCTCCCCAAAACCAACATCGGTGACTTCTACAGGATTTTGTACTGCATCTTTTAAAGCCCGGGCCGCAGCAGCAATTGTACGGGATGCAAAATCGTTATCAAAGCGGGTTCCACCCACACCATACTCCTCCATTATTGCTTCTATGCTAAAGTCACACCGAGCCCCATCATGCTGATGCAGCGTATGCACTGAAACCCTGTCGGCACTTGTGCCTGCGGCCTCTGCTAACTGTTCCTTCCAGGCATCCAAGCCTTTGTTTGAAATTCCGATCCAGTCTACGGCACATAATACAATAGGTTCTTCTTGGTCTGACAAAATTACGATACCCCTCGCGCTCAGCGAATCGGTAATTGAACGTACGGCGGCATACGCTACCGGCGTGCCGATTTCAGGAGTAGCATCAACTTGAAAAGTCGCTATTCTTAACGTCGGCGTATTTTGGCATCCCCATAACATCATAACGGAAATACTAAGAACAAAGATCGTTTTCAGGCGATGGAGTCTGTTTTCTTTAGCTGTTTTCATCTATTTATATTTTACTTTCAGGAGTTAAATAAAGCCTTTGATAATAATCCGTAGTGGCTATGTTTACAAACTTCCAATAAGAAAGAACACGATGAGGTAAGGAAGGTCGTCCACCATCCTCAACCGGAGGTATTTCAAGGCATTGCTGACCTGCTTCTTCACAGTGAGATCTGATATCTCCAGTCGTTCCGCGATTTCATTATAAGACAGGTTTTCTTTTCTGCTCATGATAAATATCTGCCGCATTTTTTCCGGAAGCCGTGCTATTTCTTGGTCAATTACCAAGGAAAGGTCATTGGCATTCACCTGTTGCTCTGTATAATCATCAGCTTCGCCATAGAAGGCCAGAAACTTCTCCAATACATCCTGCTTACGCAGGCTTTTCTGAAGCTGCTTGAATGCCAGGTTACGGGCAATGACAAAAAGATACGCTTTTAACGATGTGATATCCGCCAGCTTATTCCGTTGCCGCCAGAATGTGATAAACGCTTCCTGAACAACATCTGCCGTTTCATCTTCACTTGCAAGTATCCGCATCACATACTTAAAAAGAGGTTCCCAATAACGGTTATAGAAATCAGAAAAGGCAAGCTCATCGCCAGCAGCTAATTGCTCCTTAAGCCTATCTTGATCTATTTCCTTTTGGCAATCCATTATCTATTCATTGTACGGAAGACAAAAACGTGACTCTAAATATAGAATGAAAATAATACAAATAGAAATTAATTTGCCAGAATCTCATCAACTGTGCCCTATCCCACTATTTCCAATGCCGGCTCAACAGCCGCAGATGATGTCGATAAGACACCGGGTAAGATCATTTTAACGGCTGATCCTTCTTCTAGCAACGAACAAAAAAACAGCCTTCCTTTCATTTGGGCAATAATCTCTGATGTGATGTATAAGCCTAATCCAGAGCCTTCTATACTATTTTGTGCCCGATAGAACATATCGAATATCTGCTCCAAATAATCGTTCTCGATGCCGATGCCATTATCTATGATGAGCAGGTGTATATCATCGCCTCTTTGCTCTGCAACAATTTTAACAAACTGTGTTTCCTTTTGCTGATCTTGGTATTTTATCGCATTTATAATCAGGTTATTAAGCACGATTCGCAGCCTCGACTTATCTGTATATATCACAATATCATAGGGTATATCGATCGTCGTCTCCACATTTTGATACCAGCTATTATAGCGCAGGCTGTCCAGGATATCTTTTATCAAGTACCCTACTTCAATTCGTTCGATATTGAGTTCTTTATTGGTACCCTGGGCATAATCACCAAGCGACAAAATAAACTCATTCAACACCTTTATGCTGTTTTTCATATAGGCAAGGTAGGTCTTAACGTCATCTAGCGACTTCGAGGAAGATGCTGTCGACATGAGTTGGAGGATGGAATTCAATGGAGAGCGGAGATCGTGCGATGCCGTATAAACAAAGGCATCAAGTTCGCGGTTTGCGATCTGAAGCTTCTTCATCTGCTCCTGGATGACCAGTTCATTTTTTTTCCTTTCATGAATGTTCATTGTTGTTCCGACAATCAAGTGTGAGCCATCGTGCTGGGTAGTCACCATTCCCCGATCCAAACACCAGATAAATCCTCCCGAACTGGTTTTCCTTCTTATTTCCACTTCATAAGGCTCTGGCAAATGCTGGTATCGTTTTATGGCAGCAATCATCGTTTGTCGATCCTCCACATGTATCCTTGCTAAAAAGGAGTCGGAGGAATCTGAGATAGAAACGTGATTGACGTAGCCTAACAGTACCAGCCAGTCATCGCTCACATACACTTTATTTGTTGTAAGGTTCCATTCATATACCCCAATTTTACTGCCTTTATTCGCCAATGCCAAGCGGGTCTGGTTTTTCTTCAGGCGTAAAGAAAGCTGTCGTAACTCATTCTGCTTCTCCAAAAGTCCGTTTTCGACTTTGGTATTGATTTTTACTAAAAATTGCAGCAATAGAATGCTTAGCAACAGCGCCGAAAAAAAGTATATGATAAATGAGGCTGGATATGTTAAAGCAGACTCGGGGCCATACGAAAAGACATCCCAATCTACATACCGTGCGGTAAAGAAGAGTATAATGGCAAGTCCGCAAAACACAATCCGCAATACAAATTGTTTCGAATCAAATAATACGAAAATTGCCAATACCGCAGGTATATAGAAAAGGAGGGTACCATCCATAATATTCTTATCCGTGGCAAAAGCAAAGATCACCAGGTAGGTGACCAATTGGCCTGTGGTAACCGCAAGGATTTGTTGATTGATGGTACATAAGTAATAGCTAAGGCCACCAAAAGCACATAGCACCAGATAGTAGGGATAGCTAAAAGAAAGTAATCCGTAGCCCCAATCAACAATGATAAAGACGATTGCTGTCCCAATTAACAAGAGTCCCAGGTGCTTTGTTAATTCTGTTCGTTTATAATGAATATAAGTCAAAACCGCGTGTTCTTAGTTCTTATTCAAAAATAAGCACTTTGTAAGTTACCTGTTCAATAATTCCATAGCCGCTGTAGTCATTGCCTGGATCCCTGTTTTAATCGTAGGTTCCGGCAAGGGAGCAAAAAGCGGTGAGTGCAAGGAAGGCAATGGCTCAGCACCTTCCTCCTTGGAAGCTTCTATGGTAAGCGGGTCGACAGCCCCCAGCCAAAACATGCATATGGGTACTTTATGTGCTTGTATCCCGAACTGGCTAAAATCTTCCCCAAACATGTACAAGGGCATTTCCTGCACATTTTCTTTTCCTAATTGTTGCCTGAATACCTCCATCAACTGTTGCGTTAGCCCAGCATCGTTGATTGTCGCAGGAATAAAAGGTTCCCGTACTGTAATAACAGGCATTTTCTCCTTTGGGAGGCCGGCGGCGGATGCCAGCCCTTCACTGATCTGATGAAGGGAAGCAATAATCTGATTTCTCACTTCCGGTGAATACGAACGAATGGTCAACTGCATGTCTACCTCATCAGGAATCACGTTGTGAACGGCACCGCCGTGGATGGATCCTACCGTCACAACAGCCGGTTGCAAGGGGTCAATCTCCCGGCTGACAATGGTTTGAAACGCCGATACCATTTGGGCGGCCAGCACGATAGGGTCCTTTGTCGTATGCGGTGCAGCTCCGTGCCCTCCTTCTCCAAACACCTTAATGTCGATCATATCGACACTGGCTAGAAAAGCATTTTCCCGGTAACCGATTTTCCCGGCTGCTAGAAAAGGGTTGACATGCAAGGCGATGGCATAATCGGGTTTCGCTATTTTATCATATAGTCCGGCTTCAAAAAACAAATCAGCCCCTACGCCACTCTCTTCCGCAGATTGGGCGACCATTACCAAAGTTCCTTTCCATTGATTTTTGTTTGCAATCAATGCCCGGGCGGTGCCCACAAAAACGGTCATGTGGATATCATGCCCGCAAGCATGCATTACGCCGACTTCATCCCCAACAGCATTGACTCCCTTTATCGTGCTTGCATAAGGAAGATTGGTTTTTTCCTCCAGGGGCAAGGCATCCATATCGGTACGGATCAATATGGTGGGCCCCTCTCCATTGCGGTACACCCCGGCGAGGTTATGTGCACCCATGCGCTCGGTCACCTCGAAGCCTAGCCCTTTCAATTCCGCAGCAATCAAAGTTGCAGTCTTTTCTTCCTGCAAGGAAAGTTCGGGATGTTGGTGCAATTGTTTGTAGAATTGCTCCAGATCGGTATAACTTTCCTTGATAAAATTATCGATTCCCTTTGCTTTCGGGGTTTGTGCTTTGACACCTGTCAGCACTAAGGCCAACAACAAAGCGATCAGGTTCAGGTAGATAGTTGTTCTCATCGTATGTATTGAAACATAATCCATTCCGCTTATCCGGCAGAAAAACGTTACTAGCGATCTGCCAAGAGATTATGAATTGCTTTCATCAGCACTTCTTCCACTTCGGGAGCCACGTTTGACGCCCGGTCACTCACTTCATAGCCCCCTTTCTCATAAGCCAGTGCTGTGCCGATATAGCCCGGTCCCAGATCACCGTAAGCCGCCATCGCAACAAACAAGTCGGGTCTTTCCGCCTTCGCGGCAAGTTGGTATTCGACAAACAACTCTCCCGGCATATACAATATGCGTGCCTTTTTAAGGGTTAAGCAGCCTACATCAATTGTTTTCCCAGCCTGACATCTTCTAAGCCAAGCCATCTTCCTTGCATTTCCACTGTTTTTCAATAACACTTCATCGTTGGTCTTTAACGACTCTTGCATCGCATACAAGTATTTCGCAGGCGGCAAGGATACCGCCTCCACGGTCCATGCAACATCTGCCGCGGTGATGGGTTCACGTCGGGTCGCCTCCCAAGCACGTTTCATGCCATCGGCTAGACGCTCCGCCAGGATGCCACGGTTTTCATGCGATCCATCATTGTATTTGCCGGCTGCCACATTGCCACCCGCCCCATTAAAATGAATATGCAAAGCATCTGGAACGGCAAGCTGACGAAAAAAACGGGCGACGCCGACAAAGTCGGGATTCGGGATGCCCGTACGGTAATAGCTCTGTGGGTGTGAGGCATAATAACTCAACACAGCAAGCGGCTTATCGTTGTTCCAGAAGCTCACCATTGATAGTTCCGGATCAATCAGACCTTCCGGTTCCGCATGCAATTCAGGATCTTTCGTAGAAGACATGCGGGTTACCCGAACCTTTCCATCCGGTCCATAGATATTCCGGTTAGAGGCCACTTTCTCAACTTTTGCCTTACCCAAACCCATATGGGTAACCGTTTGGGTATGCGAGAGGGAACTCTTTACCGCCACGGTTAGGCGTCGGAGTGCCTCACGGGGGAAAGTGCCATCAAAATTTGTAACATTTATTTTAGCGGGATCGATCCCTGCCTCCAACAAGATCTGTTCAGCACCGGCATCATATCTTGGTGCATCATGTTGATGCAATACATTCACTGAAACCCGTTGCGGGGTAGTTCCCGCGGCTGCCGCAAGCGCATTTTTGAAGGCATCCATACCTTCGTTGCCTATAGCGATCCAATCCACTGCACACAATACGATGGGTAATCCCGAACCTTGCAAGACAATCCCCTTGGCACGCAACCCCAAATCCCACGTATTGATCTCAACATCATAAGCCAAGGGACGCCCCACTGGAGGGGTTACATCGATATCGAAAGTAGACAAACGGAGATCATCAGCAAAACTTTGCAATGGCAATACAAGTAGCAAGGCAAAGACGCATAAGCCACAAAAACCCAAGTTTCTCTTGGTAGTAGTCGTCGTTTTCATCTAGTAGGATTATAAGTGAACAATTATAACAAAAAAAACTTGTTACTCAATGGCTTATCGCAAGCAAAGAAGTAACAAATTTTCCAATGCAGAAGGGCTATATCAAAAATATAATCGTTATCTCCGAACGAAATGGTATCATATGGCAAGTTAGATCCCTCCTTGCGCGTCTTGGGACGCTTAGTCGGAAGGACGTAACCGCGTCATTTTGAGCGAAACGAAGTGAAATCGAAAAATCTCACATGATAGATCCCTCCGTGCGCATTTCATGCTTGGTCAGGATGACGGGGCCTCCGTGCGCGCTTTAGAGGCGCTTAGCCGTGATGATGGCACATCCGTGATAACCTGAGCCTATGGGATGAGCCATTGGCAGCTATAATTCCACAATTAAATTCCCTTGATATAGTCTGTACCATAAGGAAAACGCTGTTCTCTCTTTAACATCGAATTAGCCTGATGATTGTCTATAAACCGTTCAACTTTAGGATCCCATTTTAATTCTCCCGGAACCTTCATAGCGACATGCGTGATGAGACAGACCGTACAGGCCCGATGTGCCATTTCTATAGGCGAAATGGGCTGTTTCCGACTTTGAATACATTCGAGCCAATTGCCATGGTGATTATTGCTCTCATAAAGATGGATTTCATTTTCTCCAATTTCAGAAGTTAAAAGTTTAGGATCATTCGCTTCCAGTTTTGCACCCCCTGCATGAGTTACAAAGATCCACCCTTCATCACCTTCATACGTTATCCCCCTAGGAAACCCTCCGCTGGCATACATCGTGATGCCATTTTCATATTCTGCTTTCGCCATAAAATCGCCATGAACGTTCCACAAGCCCGACTTTGGAAATTCTGCGACAGCTTCTATTGAAATCGGACCTGTATGTTCTGTATCCATACCCCATGACGAATAGTCAAAGAAATGCGCTCCCCATCCTGTAATCATGCCGGATCCAAATTGCTCACAGCGCAACCAACCGGGGCGGGAATAACCGCTTTGGGGATGTACCCGCATTTCAGTATAAGGAACTTCTGGTGTTGAACCCAACCACATGTCATAATTCAAATTTTCAGGAATAGCCATTTCAGGTGCTTCCGGGCCGGCAGGATCACCGGGAAGTCCGATTTTTACTTTCTGGATCTTCCCAATACGTCCGTTACGCACCAACTCTGCGGCCTTTCTGTATTGTGGTGTCGATGAACGACATTGAGCCCCCACCTGCAAGATGACTCCCTGTTTTGTGACAATATCGCTCAAAAGGCGCCCTTCCGCAACCGTTAGCGTTGCCGGCTTTTGTAAGTAAACATCTTTTTTGGCAAGTGCAGCTTCAATGGCTGGTTGTGCATGCCAATGATCGGGTGTACAAATTATTACCGCATCTATATCAGGATTAAGCAACATCTCCCGGTAATCTTCATACATCCTTACCTGTATAAAATTCGTTTTTCCTGTTTTCTTTGCATAATAGCTTTCTACCAGCTCCTTACCGTTGGCCAGCCGTTTACTGTCGACATCACAAACCGCGATCACCCTGGCAATATCATAATCTAGGATTTCCGGTAGGTTATGATTACGCGCAATACGCCCACAACCTATTATCCCAATATTGATTTTATTACTTGGCGAATTTCTCCCCATAACCTGTGCCGGGATAATGGAAGGAAAAACAAATGCGCCAGCAGTAGTTGCTAGGGTGTTTTTTAAAAATATTCGTCGTTTCATTTGTTGATTGTTATTTTAGTTGTGAGATGGAGTCTTTGATGACAATCATCATTACAGCTTTTATATCAGCTTCCCCATCGCAGGGTCGCTGTAACTATTTTCACCTGTCTCTACCCGGCCCGCATAACGCCTTACAAAAGAGTCAAATCCGATAAGACTAATACTGAAATCATACCAGCCAAAGCTATTGTTAAGATCAAGAATAATTGTCGTTTCAGGCTGTGAATGGTTTTGAGTAAGTACTTTAGTAATACGATCTTTTTTGTAGGCGTTGTCCACAACCTCAATCGTATAAGGTCGGTCAGACCCGAGGTTAGTGAGTTTTAACATTAAATTACCCGTCAGCTTTCCACTTTGGGCATCACGTTCATACTCACAACGTATGCCAATAACCGGATCATCCATACTTCCTCTATGCTCCCGAAAAAAGCCATTTGGGCCATATACATGAAGATGATAACATTCATTTTCAAAGGCATCAAGCGCCCAGGAGTCAGAGAGCTTATCGCCCGCCGCTACAGCATATGACCTCAGGGGTCTACCAGCTGCATATACGTTAAAAGGTGAGCCTAAAGCATATTTACCGAATGCCCCATTTCCAGCCTCCATTTTTATCTCAACTCTTTTTTTGTCCCTATTGACTGCACTTTCTGCATACAACTGATAAAACAAAGCGCAAGAAGGGCGTATACCTGGTTCTTGCCGAGGCATAAAAGGAGATGTAGACGGACTATCGTTAAGCTGCTTGATATCTTCTTTCGAAAGCGGTTTAAAACCGTCAGGAAGTTTTTTAAAACGTGCTTTGTGGATGTCTTCAATAAATGGATCCCTCTTCAGGAAAGGAAGGTGGAACCTTTCCCCTGTATATCGATTAAAGGCTGCCGTCAAGTCCCCGCATACTGTACGACGCCATGTGCTGATATTCGTTTCTTTAATTTCCCGACCAAGCTTTTTACCCAGGAATCTTTCCAAGAACTGAATCGGGGAAGTATGGTCAAAAACCTGTGAACATACCTGTCCGCCGCGGCTCCAGGGCGATGCAATGATCATTGGCACACGGTAACCCAGACCTATAGGTCCACCCCTGGCAGGATCTTTTGCAAAAGCACTTTGTTGGTCCTGCTCCAGTCGTATATATTCTACTCCGGCATCTATACAGGCAGAGACCCTTCCTGTTTCCGGATTCTTTGGATCTGGTGCGACAAATGGAGGAATATGATCAAAATACCCATCATTTTCGTCATAGGTGAGGATAAATATAGTTTTCTTCCACACCTCGGGTTTGCTGGTAAGAATATTCAACACCTCGGATACAAACCATGAGCCATACCATGCAAATGCTGGATGGTCGGAAAACCTCGCAGGCGGCACCAACCATGAAACGGTCGGCAACTTACCTGCTGAAACATCCTCCCGGAATTGATATAAAATATCACCCTTTGGAAGCATCATTTGCCGTTCGGTACCGCCATCATGGTAATTTAAAGCAGCCACATTGTGGTAGTCGGGATCTCCCTTATTTGTCGTAAATGCCCTCTGGTGCAGACGCTTTTCTTTTTGTGATAGCTTAGCGTAGCTATGCTGGCTCCATCGGTTGAGTTCCTCCTTTGCTTTTGACAGCACACGTTCTTTTGCGTGCAGGTTTTTGAGGACCTTGTTCCTGGCAGCTTCTTTTGTTGCCGGATCATCGGCTTCAGCTTTCAGCTTCCCTATCTCCAAAGGAAGGGTCTCTATCTGCTTTTTAAGACCGGCCACATACCGCGCTGTAAACTTAACATGATAGTTGGCAAAATATTCTAGGGTATTGCATCCCAAATTTGCAAGCAATTCTCTTTCTTCCTTTTCAAATCCACCACCACAATAGATTTCATTCTGATATACTTTCCAGGACACCCCATTATCTTCAAGCCTCTCGGGGAAGGTTTTCCATACACTTGCGCCATATTTCGAATCGGGATTACGAATATGAGCTTTCGATTCACTGTGCTGTTCTGCCCTGATTGTTCCCGTCCATAAATATGAACGGTTAGGATAGGTGCTGGTCATGGCAGAACAGAAATGCTGGTCACAAACCGTAAAGGCATCCGCCAAGGCATAATTGAAGGGTATATCTTCACGGGTATAATAGCCCATTGTTAAAGGCATGCCGGCATATTGTTGGTTACGGGACTTCTTTGCGTCAAGCCACTGGTTGAAATGTCCCTGATTAAAAGCATCTACCTGATCAGATCGCCCATGGGGAAGCGCCCCCATCCAGGTAATTTTACTGTGTTTAATATCCAGTTTGAAAGGCGAATAACTTTCCCCGGCTGCATTTGTTTGAATCCATGCCAGGTTTTTATCCGGTAACCTTATGGTCCGGGGATCGTTAAACCCCCGTACCCCCTGCAAGGTGCCGAAGCAATGATCAAATGACCTGTTTTCCTGCATCAGGATTACCACATGTTCTGCATCAAGGTAGGTACTGTTCAATTCAGGATCGATTGCAAATGCCCGTTGAATAGATTCAGGCAATATTCCTGAGAGGCCTGCGGCACTTGAAAGCAACAAGGCTTTCTTCATAAAGTCCCTTCTTGTATCCATCGTTCTAAATCATTGGAATGTCCATAGCAAACCTCCCTTTGGAGCTACCCACAGTATATCCATCCAGCTCAATGCCTCAATGCTCCAAAACGATTACTCACCGATTAACAATATACGGATAAAGTTGTTGCCCCATGGTTTGTCATCAATCCACGGGGCAACCACCTTTCATGTAGCAATATACCAAAGATTATTGGAATCTTCGGCACAAAGCCTATTTTAATATCCCGGGTTCTGAGGGAACTCGGCGTCTACGTTAAGATCGATCTGCGCTTGAGGAATAGGCCAAAGGACATTATAATCCTTAATAAATGCCCCCGGGCATAAGGGATTATCGTTGTATTTTTTCACCCTTTCAATCAGCTTACCAGTACGGCGCAAAGTGATCAACCTCCATTCTTCACCATAGAGTTCCCGTGCCCGTTCATCTAAGATGTAATCAATGTCTATATCCGCTGCAGAGACCGGCTTTGCATTCGATCTTGCCCTGACTTTATTGACATCCTCTGCGGCAAGGGCAGGATTGCCCATATCAAGATAAGCTTCGGCCCGCAAGAGCAATGTTTCCGCAAAACGTAAAGCATACCAGTCCTTGTGCGTAATCCCCCCTCCGGAACGGTTGGGTTGCAAGAAGTAATGCAAAGGATCGGTAAATTTGGTATGAAGCGGGAAGATTATCTTACATGTATCGGCTATTGGATCAGGGCGCGCCGGCTCATAAAGGCTGAAATCAATTTTATGCTTATCATAAGCAGATTCGGGATTATCATAATAAAAATTCCGTTTTAAATTGTGTTCCGCATTTCTGATATCATTGTTCCAATTGTCTTTCCAAATCGTGTAATAGACCAAGCTAGTTCCCCGGCCATTTGCAGTTGGCCTACCCAAAGTATCGGAATAACCTGTATAGAGACCATTATACAATTCTCCGCGGATTCCCTTCTTTCCATCCGGTGTAAGGCCAATATCGAAATAGCGGGGTCCATATATATAAGCACTTGCTATTTGTCCGCCGCCCGTAATCAAGGGCTCTACCTGTATTACCCACATGGCTTCTGTATTTTCGGGCAAATTATGGTTTCCATAACCAAAAAGGTCAAAGTAAACATCGCCACTTCCAAATACATCGTTCCCTAAGCGGGTTCCGAAACGTTCCGTCATCAGCTTGTAATTGTAATCATTCACGACATGCGACGCAGCCTCAACGGCTAATTCCGGTTTGTCCTGTTCAAGGTAAGTTTCGGCAAGATAATGCCAAGCCGGTCCTTGGGTAATCCTTCCAGGTGCATCTTCCTCACCAGGCCGGGGTAAATAGGTAGCAGCATATTTGAAATCCTCCACCATGAGGTTATAGATATCCGCTACGGGATTCCTGACAAAATCTGCTTTTGCGGTGCTGACCGGTTCTGTCAAAAGGGGAATATCACCATAGGTTGAAACCAAGTAGCGATACGAAAACGATCTAAAAAACCTTGCTTCAGCAATGTACTTGTTTTTCCCGGCATCTCCACCCTCAAACGCGGATGAATCAGCCTGTTCCACTTTATCGATCAATACATTCGCCCATTGGATAACTTCGAAGCCCACATTCCAGGTATCCACCACATTCCGCCATACTGGGGTCATATCTTCATAAGAATTTAAATACAATCCTCCGGCAGCAGGCGTTTCACCATTGTAGCCAAGGTCAGACCCATGGGTCGCCCAATTCATTACCCCAAACTCTCCAAATGAATAGTATGCCGAACGAACCCGGTCATGCAGTGCCGTTATTCCCTGCAAAGCCCCGGCTTCCGTAAGATAGGCATTATCGGGCGAAAGGAAATCCAGCGGTTTTTCATCCAGAATACTTTCATTACAGGAAGGAAATATAAACAGCGTAATCGCGGCAATTGTAAAAAACATCTTGCCGATTTTTTTTATATTCTTGTCCATTGTTTTATAATTTTTCAAAGTTTTCATATTCATCACCTACCTTCCAATTAAAAACTAACATTTAACCCAACAATGAAGTTCCTCATTAAAGGCGTATCACTAACCCCTATTTCGGGGTCCCAGCCTTGCCATTTCGTCCAGACATAAGGATTCTTGCTTGCCAAATAGATCTGTGCAGACTGGAGCTTTAACTTCGACAGGATATCTTTTCCTAAATTATATCCCAATGACACATCTTGTATCCTTACGAAACTTCTGCTTTGATACACCCCACTTTGGCGAAGAGGCACGTTGTAAATCCCTGTTGTATTGGTGGTGGGCTTATCTGGACGCCAGTAATCATTGATTGCTGAATTATTCCTTCTGTCGGGAAAATAGTAGAGCGGATTGATTATCTCGGCATTATCTGCTAAATAGCGGTTCTTGCCACCTTGAATCGAATTAATAAACACGGAGAGACTAAAATTCTTGTAAGAAAGGGTATTGCCGATACTGAACCGATAGCTGGGCGATTCATACCCAACGACTTTACGGTCATTCGTAGGATCGATCGCACCATCCTCGTTCAAGTCTACGTACCTGAACTGACCCGGATACCATCCCTCTAAGATATTTCCACTAAAAAATTCGTCTTCTGTCCATACCCCTCCTGCCATTTGGTAATCATAAATGGCACTGATGGATTCTCCGACAAACCAGGCATTTCCGATATCATTATCATTTTCGCCACCATATAGCTTCGTAATTTCATCCCTATTTAGCGCAAAGGTAAAGTTACTTTCCCATTTGAACTCACCATCCATATTAATTGATTTCAGGTCAAGCTCAATTCCTTTATTATTAATGCCACCGATATTTGTCCAAATACTCGCATAGCCGGCTGTCCGCGGAAGCTGCCTTTGCACCAACACGTCTGTCGTATTTGCTGTATACAAATCAAGGGAGCCAGTGAGCCTGTTTTTCAACACGCCAAAATCCACACCTATGTTATAAGATGCTGTGGTTTCCCAAGCGAGATTTTTGTTTCCCAAAGTGCTTGGATAAAGACCGATCGCTGTGGCTTGCCCATACACATAGTAACGTGTTCCCATTCTTGAGAAGCTTGAATACCTTCCGATTCCCTGGTTCCCATTTTTACCATAAGAAGTCCTCAATTTTAAATACAAGTCAATATCCTGCATAAATGGTTCTTCACTCGCTACCCAGGCAAGTGATGCGGAAGGGAAGGTCGCCCATTTATTATTAGGAGCAAAACCCGAAAAACCATCGCGGCGAATGGTTGCGGTAATCATATACCGGGATAAATAGCTGTAATTTACCCGTGCCATATAGGAAAGGCTATTCTCTTCATAGGCGGAAGAAGCCACCGTCGCCACTTCCCCTAGACCCATATCGTTATAGCCCAATATCTCGTTCTCAAAACCTGACGCAGTAAGTGTAGATGCGTTTCCTTTTCTACCTTCCCGGCTAAAAAGCAAGGTAGAATTCACTTGGTGATCACCAAAATCACCATTGTAAGTAATGATGTTATTGATGTTCCAATCCCTGGATTCGCTAGGTGCCTTTGTCGCTGACCCCCGGTTGTTCACCCCTGATGGTGTCTTGCTTGAATTAAAAGTATTGTTATTCCGATTGGAATATACATGGGAATAATTGAATTCATAATTCAAGCCTTTCACCCAAGGTATGGTGATCTTGGCAGACCCCACTGCAAACAATTCATTGCTAATATCTGAGTTATCGATAAACTGGTTGACAAGCGGATAAGGTTGAAATAACTCCCCGCCGAGATAAATGTCATAATTGGGTTTACCGATGTAATTATTGACCAATGGGCTCGCTACCCTTGCGTTCCCTAAACTGGTGGCTATGCCTGAATTGTCACGGGAACTATAAGATGCATTGATGCCCACGGTAAGCCAATCATTGACTTGACTTTCCACATTACTATGAAAAGTTACCCGCTTAAAGCGGTCGTTCAACTGTATCCCTTCGATATCCGAATAAGAACCGGACAGGTAATAATTGGTTTTGTCTGACCTACCTTGCAAACTCAGGTTATAATTTTGCATTGGCGCAACCTGTAAGACTTCATCTACCCAGTCAATAGAATTCCGAGCCAAGTAATTCTGCTGTTCTTCAAAAGTTCTTAAGTAGGAAGCTACTGTCTCACGATTCGTAACATCGGGGCGTGCTGGCCTTCCTTCCGCACTGGCAGGGTTCGTTTTGTACCAGGTATACACTTTATTCTCCCAATCCCAATCCACCAACCTGATGGCAAACTCTTCAGCATCCATGACCCGCATCGGGTTATTGGTCATGTCCTGAAAACCGGCATAAGCATTAAAGGAAATTACAGGCTTATCAGTTTTACCTTTTTTAGTCGTGATAAGCATAACGCCGTTGGCCGACCGTGAACCGTAAACGGCCGCTGCACTCGCATCCTTCAAGATGTCTATTGTTTCTACATCATTGATGTTGATGCTCGAAATGCTCCCATTGTAAATAACCCCGTCAAGAACAATGAGCGGAGAGTCTGATGCCGACAAAGACGTTTTCCCTCTGACTGAAAGCGTTGGCTGACTGGTTGCACCACCTCGCCCCTCCAAGTTAACACCGGCTGAGGCTCCCACTAAGGCTTGAAAAAGGTTGACATTGGATTGAGTCGCCTTATCCTCCATAGAAATCCGCGCCACCGATCCCGTCAGATCACTTTTCTTTTGTGTACCATAGCCAATGACAACAACCTCGTCCAACTTGGCCAAATCTTCTTCAAGGACGACATTTATCTGGCTTTGTCCGCCCAAAACGACTTCTTTTGAGGCAAACCCTACATAGCTAAAGACAAGTGTAGCATCTTCTCCCTTAACAAGCAGGCTGAATTGGCCCTTTACATCCGTTACCGTTCCCAAGGCAGTACCTTTAATCTTTACGTTCACTCCAATTAATGGCTCGCCATTTACATCTTTCACCGCCCCCGTGATTTCCTGTTGTTGTTTTTTTACGGATGGCAGTGTGCTGATTAACTTCGCTTTGCCCCAGCCTTTATCTTCAATACGTTTTACCAACACATTTTTCTTCACAATTTTAAAGGTAAAAGGAAGACCACTTAAACAAGCTTTCATAGCTTCTTCCATCGTCGCATCTTCGATATTAACATCCACATTGGCATTGACCAGATCTTTCGTATTATAAATAAAGAAATAACCTGTCTGCTTTTTAATGGATTGGAATACGTTTTCCAATGAGACGTCTTTCTTGTTTAAGGTAACTCGTTGGGCATAACTTTTTCCATTGGCCTGCATAAAGGCCATCAATAAAACAACTACGCTTAGGTTGAGACTCATAATGATCTTTCCGTTAGCTTGCGAACAAATTCGGTAAAAAAAAGAACTCAACAATTTTTCAATAGTCGGGTTCAACCAAGGATTGATTGAACCCCTCGTCAATGAATTTAATTTCATTACTTTTGTAACGTTTTGGGTAAATACTCAGTTTATTTCCGTTTTCCGATTCTTCGGATGGACTTACTCAAACATTTCCGTCTCCTGATGGCAGTCAGGGGGCGGTTGTTTTTTCAACCCTTTCTTTTGATTTTTTGTATTTATTTAAGCATAATGATGGGTTTAGGGTTTATGAAATTATTATTTTCTTTTCTTTGCCTACCTGCAATATCCTATATTTTAAATTGAAGTAACCCAGTATTTCCAATGCTTCTGAAGCTGTTACCGTGCGATCCATTTCCCCCCATAATTTTATATTGGGCAGCTCGCCTTCAAACACTACGTCAACATTATACCATCGCGAGATCTCCCGCATCACACTATGGATATCAGAGCCTTGAAAACTGAATATTCCATTCTTCCAAGCTACCTCTTTTAGGATATCCACATGGGATATTCGCACTTCACTAGTCCGGGATAGTACGGATTGCTCTCCAGGCTTTAGCATCAATTCCGAACCGTTTTCCGATGCCTTTCCCTTCAGGTGAATACCAATGGATCCTTCTAATAAGGTAGTTTTGGTGATGGGTTCATCCATGTAAGCATTCACATTAAAGTGCGTTCCATACACAATTATTTCCTGCTTTTGTGTGGCTACCTTAAAGGGCATTTTCTTGTCGTGCACCACTTCAAAATAACCTTCACCCGTCAATTCAACCTTTCGCTCTCCACCCGCAAAAGCGGTTGGATAACGTAAAGACGATGCCGCATTTAACCATACCTTAGTGCCATCTGGAAGAATAACTCGATATTGCCCCCCTTTGGGTGTTGATATAGTATTGAACTGAATGCTTTCTTCGCCGCTTTCCATAGGCTTCGCCTTATAAGCTATCAATCCATCAGCTTCCTTCACTATTTCTATTCCTTTTTCCTTTAAGGTCTCTCCGTCTTTAATTACATTCAAGTTTATCGTAGAGCCATCGGCAAGGGTTAGCGTTGCCTTATTTCCACCAGGCTCGACATCCGTTTGATTGGCATTCTCCCGCAACTCTTTTCGTGGTTGTTTTTGAGAAACATACATGCCTATGGAAAACAATACCAGTACCAAAGATGCCGCAATAGCATATCGGACAAAATGCCGACGCCGGTTTTTCGTTATATTGATCTGTGCCTTTATCTGCCGCAGTATCCGGTCATGGTGTTCTTTTTCATATTTCGCAACAGACGCTGGAATTTCTATGGGGTCATCCTGATGTTCGTCATACCAAGCCCTAAATATCTGCTCTTCGTCTGGGGTAATGGTACCCGCCAGCCATTTCGCCGCCAGTTTTTGATAATCGTGTTGGGTATTTCTTTTCACCATAAATTAAAGGGCCCTATATAATATAGTCCTCTGATAAAAGGAAACCCCCTAGTTGCAATGGTTTTTTTTATAAAATACCTTATAATAAGGTAAGCGAGAGGAATTGGCTTAGTCCGGCTCGAATGCTTTTCATCGCCCGGGCCATATGCGCTTCGACGGTTTTTTCGGAAATATTTAGTTCAGCAGCAATTTGTTTTTGGGAGAGGCAAGATTCATTGCTTAACTGATATACCAATCGGCATTTTTTTGGTAATTGAATAACCAATTCGCCCAAGCGAACCCTTAACTCTTCAAAGTTCAGCCACTCTTGGGTACCATTATCCAATAAAGAAGCATGGTTCAATTGGTAGTCTTCATATTGCCGATGATGCTCCTTTTTTGCAAGTACTTTGATCACCCGATACTTGACAGATACCGCCAAATAATTACTCAAAGTTGATCTTATATTTAATTCTTTCCGCCGCTTCCAAAGGGCGACAAAAATATCTTGTACAATTTCTTCAGCTTCACTTATATTGCCAAGCTTGTTTGTAGCAATACTTAATAGTACTTTCCAATAGCGGGTATATAACTGGGTAAACGCGAGCTCATCGTCAGCCACCATCCGGTCGATTAACACCTGATCATCAAAATTTTTAGTGGTCAGTATTTTAAACACGATCCCCCTTTGTTTAACACAACAGTAATATTAACCAAAATAATTAAATAACAAAAACATATTATAAGGTTTCTAAACATAAGAAGCTTAAACATTCGAAAGGCCAGCGCTAATCTCATCAGCCGTAATAGAATACTGGCCGAACATCTCCAATAATAGGACAGCGCCTGTAGTTTGACTTAAAGTCGCCTGGGTATCTTTCGATTCCATTCCGGTGGTGCAATCGCGGACCAGGATCACCTCATAACCCCGCTTGCTCATTTCAAGCGTGCCGTAATCACGGCTAAGGATACAAGCATTGGTATTAAAACCTGCATATAGCAGAAAGAGTATGCCCTTCTGTTTGCAATAACGATGCAGCTCCTCACCAGTGCCAATCACCGGATCGTTAGCAGCAGGCAGTACTTTTGGATGAAAATCAAGCGGCGGAAGTTGTTGACGCTCTGCTTCCCGCGGCTCTACTGGCCTTCTATATGACTTGAACGGACCGCTTTTACTACGAAATTCAGCCGGGGGCCAACTGTCACGCTGTCCTTGATCCTCCCCGGTCTGCAAATTCACCCAATTGGGATGCCGCTTCGCCACTGGCAGCGAAGGTGCATGGATGATCGTTATGCCCGCCTGGCGGCATTTGGCAATCAAGGGAACCAGGGTACTGCCAATAATCGCCTCTGCCCTTTCCTCCGGTTCTTTGATATAATGCCTTTGCCATACATCTACTAAAACAAGGGCAGTTTGGGCGACAGGAATATCCCAGTCCAGGCTTGCATAATCGGTGTTTACCTCAAGCCATTCCACTCCCGGATCCACATGCCAGCGATAATACCGGGGATCGATTGATAATTTACGATCCCCGGTAATCTTCATCTTCTGTACCATGGGTGGTTTTGCATACAAAGAAGACATACTCGCGGCGCCCAATAGGCTCCCTAAACCTGTTAATGTACTCTTCTTAATAAATTCGCGTCGCGAGCGGTCTTTTTTCATCGTATTGCATTTTAATCATTGTTCAATATCCGTCATTCTGGCTAAGCACGCCAGGATTGGCTTGTTGGATCTGGGTTTGCGGAATAGGAAATACCTTATGGAAAATCGCCGGTTTCAAGTCCACGACCTGCGATGTTTTCAGTTCATAGTTATAGCTCCTATCTACATGCGTCAATTCAGTCATATACCTCCCCGTCCTCACCAAGTCAAACCACCGCTCATTTTCCAAGGCCAGTTCCACGCGGCGTTCATGAAGAAGGACGTTCAGAAAATCTTCGGGATCGCTAATGTCGGCCAAGCTGTAATTATGCGCCGCATCCCTGAAAGCACGCGCCCTGATTTTATTCAACTCATCCAGGGCCACGTCGGGTTGATTCAGGCGATAAAGTACTTCTGCCCGTAACAGAATAATCTCCGCATACCGCAATACCGGCAGGTCGAGCCCCGAGCTCCCCGGTGTATGTTTTACCGCATATTTGCTCACATAGGGATACCAGATTTCCGGTTCACTTGGCGGACTTACCGGGGACTTCCAGAACTCGGTAATCGTTGCTGCTTTCCGGCTATCGCCTTCTTCAAAGCTATTGATCAAGCTCCAGGTTGGGAAGGCTATCTCCCCGCCCCTCGGCGCAATATCCGTCACTCCAAAATACGGAAGATAATCCGTAGAAAGCACATGTCCGTTCGTACCATCGGTGTATTTGATGGCGAAAATGATTTCATTGTTATCCTCGTTTTCTAGGGACCATAAGGAGGCATAGTCATCCAGGAGTTGATAGTTGAAAGCCGGCATCTGATCGAGATAGACTTTGGCATTCGCCCAGTCTTCCTGGTACACATATACCTTTGCCAACAAGGCGATGGCGGCACTTTTGCTTGCCCTGCCTGTTTGCATATCCTCCCTCCCCGGAAGCAGGTCAATAGCCGCGGTTAAATCGTCGATAATGGCCGCATATACCTCTTCCTTTGGTGCCCTTGGAATTGTTCTTGACTCTTCAAAAGAAAGCAAGGTACTTACGTTGGGAACATCCCCGAACATACGTACCAAATCAAAATAGCACAATGCCCGCATAAACTTTGCTTCTCCCATAAGCTGCTCCTTCTGGTTTGCACTGTAGTCTGTGGGATTGTCGATATAAGTCAGCACTGCATTGGCACGGAATATCCCGTTATAAAGGTTGACCCAAAACTCATTAAATAGAGGATTATCAGCGGTAAAGGCCAGGTTATTCACCTCATCCAAACCTCCAATGGTATGGTAACCCGTCATATAGAGGTTATCCGATGGCATCTCTGTCAAGGTCCACTTTCGGGGCAATATCGATTGGTAACGGCTGTATATTCCCAATACCGCGCCGTTCATATCTTTGGCAGTTTTATAAAAATCCGCTTCTGTCAATTCAGAAGGCGGGGTTAGTTCCAGGTATTTATCCTGGCAGGCAGTTAAGCACATTGTCACCGATACAAATAGTATGACAATATAGTTATTTATGATTTTCATAGCAAATACATTCAATACGTTTAAAAATTAGCATTTATCCCCAGCACAAATACCCGGTTAATAGGCTCAGCGCCATTGTTGAAACCCGGCATACTTCCAATACCATCAATTTCGCCCCCCGTATACCCTTCGGGATTATATCCATGAAAATCCTTTTTGGTCAGCATCAACAAATTGCTGACAGAAAGGTAAAGGCGGCAATTGGTTAAGCTTAACTTTTCGCCAACATGCGAAGGCAGGCGATAACCTAAATTGACATTCCGGATGGCAAAGAATGAAGCATCTTCAATATAATAATCGCTATTTGCTACATAAGGCAAGGCACTTAAGGCTGTCGCCGGGTGCATCCCGTCGCCCGGTTCCGCTTCCGACCACCATTGGTCTTCAATCAAGGAGCGGCGCATGGCACTCACCGTAGGCCCTTCATAATACAAGTTTTCCAAGTTATACATTTTAGCACCTAGTGAGGCTTGCATCGCGATGCTCAAGTCAAAATCCTTCCATGTAAAATCATTCACCATACCCATGGTGAAATCGGGTTGGAAATTCCCTAGAATCACCCGATCTTCGGGTGTGATCTTCCCGTCCTCATTCGTATCCTGGTATTTCCCGTTCCCCGGTTTAGAGCCCGGAAGCACCGCTGAATTGGCGACATCTGCCTCATTTTGCAATACACCTATCAACTTATAGCCATAATATGAAAACATGGGCTCCCCTAAACGCAATAACCAGCTCATTCCCCGGCTATGGGTATTGACTACTTCGTCAACTCCTCCTAGACCCACCACCTCATTGTTGTTTTTGGAAAAGTTGAAATGGGTCTGCCATTTGAAATCACCTACTAAATTCCGTGTATTGATTTCCAATTCTATTCCCTTATTATGAATATCACCGATGTTCGTGATCGTATTGGTAAACCCTGAGATCGCCGGTATACCCACATTATACAACAAATCATTGGTCTTTTTATCATAGTAATCGAATACAAAATTAAGGCGGTCATCCAATAAACCCAATTCAAGGCCCACATCAAAACTCTCTGTTCGTTCCCAACGCAATTCATTGTTTCCGAAGTTGGTTTGTGCATTGCCTTTTGTCAATTCACCATCTGGTGAATAATAGGTATCGCCAATGGTGCCAAGGTATTGAAAATCACCAATATTGAAATTACCTACAACACCGTAACTGGCCCGTAATTTTAAATTGCTGATGGTGGGCACATTGGCCATAAACCCTTCCTCAGACACCCGCCATGCCACTGAAGCAGAAGGGAAATAACCCCAACGGCTTTCCGAGCCAAAACGGGAGCTGCCATCCGTCCGGAAAGAAGCAGACAAGAGGTACTTGTCTTTGTAGCCATAATTTATCCGGCTGAAATAGGAAATCAAGCCCCATTGCGATTTAGTCGTATAGGTTCCATTCGGCGAAATAATAGCATTGTTCAAAGTTTCCACAATATCATTGCCAAAACTCCCCGACAAGGCTACCATCGGTGCCCCCCTCGAGTCTGTCTTTTGGTAAGAAGCCCCCAATATCCCGTTAAATACATGGTCTTCATTGAAGGTCTTATCATAGCTCAATACGTTCTCATTGATCAAACTTATGCTTCTTGAATCATTTGCAGATCCCGCACTTAAGGCATTCGATGTCGCATAAGGCGCCACGAAGCGTTCATCCGTCGTATAGGTGATGTTCGTTCCGAGGGAAGATCGCAATTTCAAGCCTTCCAGGATATCTACCCCGATGTACATTTCGCCGACATTATTCATGGACGTACTATAGCTCTTGGTTCCATATAAGCTCGCCAAGGGACTCACCTGAGCGGACACCGAAGTACCCCAATAATCTAATGGCCTGGGGTAAGAACCGTCGGGGTTCTTTTCAGCTGACACAAAAGGGGCCGTCTTCGACATCGCTTCCATCGTCAGTGCCGGAAGCCGCCGCTTCGAATAATTGGGATTGATCATAAAGCCGCCACTAAAGATGGAGTTTATCTTCATGTCTACGTTCGCCCGCACGCCATATTTCTTATACGATGTATTGATTAACGTCCCCTGTTCATCGGTTACCGTTGCCGACACATAATAATTCACATTTTCACTTCCGCCAGAAATCGACAAATTATAGTTTTGAATGGGTTCGGGATTCAAAATTACATCTTCCCAGATGGTATTTCCTTCCTTTATAACGGGGCTAACCCGATACGTTGCAGGACGGCGCTCATCATCCCATAAAGGCAAGGATGCATCCCCGCCTTCCCATGCAAAATCACGGTTTTTATAGCGCGCCTGGTAATCATAAAACTCTTGTCCGGAAATCCAGTCGTCATGCCCCAAGGCTTCGGAAATCCCATAATAAGCGTTCAAATTCAATTGCGGTTTTCCTACCTTGCCTTTTTTCGTCGTGACGATGATCACCCCGCCTGAACCCCGCGAACCATATATCGCCGCGGAGGAGGCATCTTTCAGCACCTCAATGGATTCGATATCGTTCATGTTGACATTCGACAGGCTTCCTCCGGGGAAACCATCGATCACCACCAGGGGGTCATTATTGGCCGAGATAGAACCTGCCCCCCTGATCCTGATAATGGGGGCCGAGCCCGGATTACTGCGGTTGGTGGAAATATTTACACCAGCCATCCGCCCTACCAAGGCCGTTTCAGGGCGGCCCGCGGGAATCTGATCCAGTTTATCATTTTCCAATTTTGAAATAGCTGCCGTCAGCGATGATTTCTTCTGGGTACCGTAACCAATTACCACGACCTCTTCCAATTGGGCGAGGTCGGCGGCCATTTCAACGTTCATTACCGGCTGGCTTACTGTCACTTCCATGGTTTTGAAGCCGATGTATGTAAATTGAAGCACGTCTCCCAGACTCGCATTCACTACATACTGTCCGTTGGAGTCTGACGCGCTGCTCGCATTTTTCCCCTTTACCTGGACACTTACGCCAGCCAAGGCTTCCCCACTCGAACCGTCAATGACTTTCCCTTTGATCTCCTGTACCGCTTGTGCAAACAAACCGTAAGGAATACAACTCATTACGCTAATCAGCGACAAATAGCCCCATCTGACCAGCACATGTACTCTTTTTTTCATATTACGTAGATTATAGTGTGTGTGATAACAATAAAAGTGAAACGCGGTTTCGTTCACTTTTATTATTACGTGTTCGTACCCGAAAGTATAAAAAAAGGAAAGGGACTAAAAAAGCGAGGTGTAAAAATGCTGTGGGAAATCGTTTACGTAGGGGTCATCCCCCTAGTGGTTAGTCGCTTTCCACGGAAATACCGCTTTGTTTGGCCAAGCGGATTACCTCTTGTAAAATCGTTGTTTCAATCGTTGCCGACCAAGGACTGGGCAGGTCGAATGCCATTTGTGAGGTAGCCCCTTCATAGCCTCCTTCCCGGAGGATGCCCGCCGTGGGAATGTAAGCCATGACATCATTCGAATAACCTAGAACAAAGGTACGCTGGCCGAATAGCTGTTTTAGATGAATAGCATATTCCACCATAGGCTCCCCACCCAAGGCAATGAGCGCCTGTTCGCCAATTTTCCATACTTGAACCGGATAAGGATAAGAGGTTCGAAGCCTTTCGCCGCGTTCTAGTTTTGACAATGTTCTTTTCGCCCACTCCTGTACATAACCCGTCGTGGTACCGACCATATCGGTCAGCTCCTTTTTTGTTGGCAGGCGACTGAACGAGAGTTCCACTTCTGTATAAGCCGTCGCTAAACCAGGCCCTAATTGTTGCATGTCTTTCTCCAACACCGCCTCCACGGCAGCAGCCAACTCCTTGCCATATTGCCCCGCCAATGCCTCATCCCCCCGCGGCAAGGGATTCTGGTTTCCACCGCAACCTTGAAAAAACAAAGCTGTTGCACCGGGATAAGCTTTCTCCAATTGAAGTTGAGCATAACCCGCGTAATCACCCGACCATTTATAGTCGCTTAACACGGTATTATGGCATGCATAGCCAAAAGCAACTGCCATCAATTCCCCCTGCTCGTCAATGATCTTTATTACAGGCACACTATAATCATTAGGTCCGTGCAGGTCAGTTTGTCGCGTAAGTTTGGCCTCAATGTTATTACGCCGGTTCACCTGAAAGCGCGTAATACCGTTTTCTGAAAACAAGCTTGCAGGCTTCATGGAGGCCAAAGCCTTACCCACCATCGTTACCACCTGATCTTCCAACTTATCTGTATATTGTTTGATCTTTGCCAATTGCTGCTCATCAAGGGGATACAGATCCAACAGGGCATCTTGCAGGACTGGCCCGCTGTGTGTATGGGAAGTATTGATAATGATTTGGCTTTTGGACAAGGAATAATCTGTTTCGAGCCGCTCACGGATACGATCAGACACACTCTTCGGAATGCCGGATAAATCCGCGGTAATGAGCACCGCCCGTTTCCCGGTATGATCTTCTATGGCCAAAGCTTTTACCCATAAGTCATGCCTCGTTCCTTCTGAAGGGCGTTTCCGACTGGCAAATCCTGCCATCCACATGGCGTATTCCGGGGTAATCGCGACCTTGGCAACACCGGCCTTCCAGTTGGCCGCAGGCTGCGGCGACGCCATGGCGGCATCTGAATCCACCACGACAAAGAAGAAAGCAAATAAAATGAATAAGAATGATTTCATGATGCTTATAATTATTTTTATCTCGGTTCAGGGTCTTCTTATCAGCGGTCAGCTAACAGCTTTTTACACCCAATACCTAAAGCCTAATACCTATTACCCATTTTAACAGATTCCGGGTCAAGCCCGGAAGGACGCATACGGGTGAACTTGACGTCACCCTGAGCCCGACTTATTAGTTATTGTTTGCTTTTCAATGGTCTAATAGAGCTGGCAAGCTCGGTTCAGGGTCTTTTTATCAGCGGTCAGCTATCAGCTTTTACACCCAATACCTAAAGCCTAATACCTATTACCCATTTATTTATCCTTATAATAATCATCCGCAAAGCGGATAAAATTTGTCCAGTCATAGGGGGTCAAGTCATGTTTTCCCTCCCTGTTATGGTATCCCAAAGGAGTACGGACCGTCGGGTCGTTCAAGGCCGGCGGCGCATCCGGAAGTTTAGAATCCATTCCGTATAGCGCATATACCCCTTCCGCATTTTTCATAGCAAGAAAGGTTCCTGTGGGATCTGCCCATAAATCTTTTGAGGCATTGGTAGCATATACCGGCCGTGGTGCGACCAGCGCGATCAGCATATGCTGATCGACCGGCAAAGCCGCTTCATTATCATTGTATTTTTTATAATTATCCGAAAACCAATGCGGAAAAGAAGTATTGATCCGACCCACGGTTTCCCCAAACCAGCGTTTCGACAAAGCCGCACCAGTATTCCCCGAACAATTCGAAAAGCACATCGCAAAACGTTGGTCTTGTGCTGCGGCCCATAAGGAAGTTTTCCCTCCCCGTGAATGCCCAACCACGGCAACCCTCTTCCTATCAATGGCGGGGTCCTGTTCAAAATAATCCATCACCCGGCTTGCCGCCCAAGCCCAAGCGCCAATGGCTTTCATACCATTGGGTGCGTTAACCTGCTCTGGATACAATTGCAGCACCCCTTCCTTGTAATGGTTCTTATTATCCGGGGCGGCATCCCCTACCTGGAAAGCAGCGATGGCATAGCCCTTGTCAATGACCATCTCCGCAGGCCAAAAGCCACTGAGGGTATCCCTTGCCGGTGCGGTATTTCTGCTGCTCCGGTTATTGATCAGCAAAAAAGCTGGTGCTGCACCTTTTACGTCGTTCGGCGTAAAGAGTACCAGGTTAATATCGACTGATTTATGCTTATTATAGACTAAGATCTTTATTTCTTTTAGATGCGCCTTCCCTTCCATTGCTGCGGCGTTTTCATTGGTCGTGATGAAGCGGATGCTATCGTACCCTTTTGGCGTCTTTCCGTATACTTCATTCTCGAAAAGTCCCAGTATTTCGGGCCGGCGTGCCTTTTCCCACAGGGTTTTGTTGGCAACCCGCTGACCGTTTACTGTCTCTAAGACATCCGGTAAAGTATAAGGAGGTACCTTTTCTTCATCATAATTAAACTGCGCTTTCGCCTGTATTAGAAAAATAAAAAAACATGTAGCCAGTAAGACTAACCTTATTGCAAAGAAATTCCTCATTTTAAATAACGATTAAACCAGTCCAGCATTTCCATCTTCATTTCATCCGTATATACGTGGCCCGTATTCGGATATACGATACTCTTAAACTGTTCATTCTTGTCATACAAGCCGTACACTTTTTCGAGTTTGTTTTCCAATACCTTGATGCCACTCACCGGCGATCCCCGGTCGCTATCGCCCGTCAGTGCAAGAAAAGGCCGTGGCGCGATCAGTCCGATAACCGCTTCTGTATCGAAATGCTTCAACATGCCGGGCACGAAATAATAAATGCCATGGGCAGCCAGTTCCCGTTGTTCAATAAGTTCTTTGTAGCGGGTAAAACACGCCACGCCCACCACTGCTTTTATCCGATCGTCAATGGCTCCCAGCCACCATGCACGTGTACTGCCCATGCTCATTCCTTCCGTCCCTATCCGTTCCGCGTCAATTTCCGGGCGGCTGGCCAAGTAATCAAGCGCAATCTGCTCATCACGCAACTGCATTCCCCAAAGGGACCGTCCGAACCACAGGTTAATTTTAAACAAGGAACTTTCCTGATCTGCTTTTTCCTGCATCTCGCGGGTGCCGGCCGGCCCCTGTCCCCGCCGCTCCCCGTTAAAATAGCTGTCGATCGCCATTACCGCAAAACCATTGGAAACCAACAAGGCCATGACATCCTGGGCCGTACTCGATTCGTCGCCCATGATATTGCCCTTGCTACTTCCATGGCCATGAAGCCCGAGGATAGCCGGTACCTTACCATTTATATTCGTGGGGATAGCCAAATAACCTGGAATCCAGGAATCCACGCCATTGTCGATCAAAAACTTCTCAAACACATAACCCTTCCGTTCTTCCCTAAAAACCGTCTTCACTTTGAGCTGGGAAGGACGTGGGGGAATATCCCCGAGCAATTGCAGCAAGGTATCCTGCACCTTGCTCCGTTCCGTTTTCCATGTAGACACTTTCTCGGGGAATTGAAAATCGGGGAAATCCCATTGCCGGTAATATTCAGGAACCCCTTCCCATGGTGTTTGTTCCTGCCATAATGATTTGTTTTGCGCCCTAAGGCCAAGGCTGATGAAACAACTACAAGTAATAAGAATAGCAAAGAAGTATTTCCTCATGAAGTTTTTATTTAAAATTCTGTATTGCCCATTCGGCAATCTTTTCCTGCATTTCCGGACTAAAGCGGTTATAGTCGTAAGGAGTAAGAATACCAATATTATCAGCCTTCCCCATACTCCGGTATACCCCTTTCGCTTTATCCACGGCAAGCTCGACATCTTTCAAGGTGATCGTTTTGTCCATTGTAGGGGCGATAACCAATACCGGCCGGGGAGCTACACAGGCCAGAAGTTCATGAAAATCATAAGGGATATGCGCTTCATTCCCCACAAAGAAGCCCAAGCGCGGCAATAGACCATGCAGGTGTGAATAAGCTTTAATTCCTTCCGTCCCTTTTTCCGGTGTATCCAGGCGCATGGGCGTAAAACCACACACTGATACCAGCCCGGCTATACGCTCGTCCAAGGCGGCGGCATATAAACCAACAGTTGCACCGAGGGAATATCCGGCGACCATTACTTTTGTACTATCCACAAAATCAAGGTTCACCATAGCATCTACCGCCCCCTGCAAGTCGACTACCATTTTGCCCATTTTCGACCAGTGCGGATAACGATCATAAAAATGCGTGCCTTCTTCGATCCGGTTGCCGAAGCCCAGCATATCATAGGCGAAAACCGCATAACCACGGTCTACCATTCCCTGAATGAACTTTTCTATGCGATGATAGGAAGAAAAACCTTTTGAATAGTCGTATTCGTGTTGATAGATGAGGATCGGCAGCTTGCCCTTCTTTATCTTGCCATCCGACCCCTTGGGATAATACAGATAACCATATAAATAATCGCCGAAGCCATCATAGGGGGTGATGGCCATCCGCCCCATTTTTGCTGTCTCGCCGGGCCGTTTGAGAAAGGTACCGAATTTCGTTTCACCGGCTCCCCCTTTGTCAAGTGTCTTCGGACCATAATTGGTCACTCCCGCCGGGGCTTTGCCCAACATCGCGCGAACCTGCTGCTGTATTGCCAACTTCTTATCCTTCCACTGCTGGATGTCAAGGGCCTTTCCATTGGCATCCATGGCCAAGTCATCCAGTCCCTTGGCCGGATACTGATTGGGATCAATCCGTTCGCCACTTCGATCGCGCCATTGTTCAAAAGAATAGGTATATCTCAGCTTGTTTTCCGGTTTCCTATCTGTACGTTTAAACACGAAGTCAAAAAAATCGACATAGTCCTCCATATCCCCGGCATGCGTACCATGCAAACCATAGCGGGCACGGATAGCAAGTTGATCTTCCGCACCAAAGAATTTATATACCTTCTCTGTTGCATGATAAACCTGCTCAATACCCCAAGGATTGCTGGCCCCTTCGGTAATGGCCGTACTCAACATCAATCCCCTCGGCGCGATCAAGGCCATGAATAGGTTCTGGTCGACCGGCAGCTTGTTCTCCCTACCGACGAAAAAGCGAAGCCTCGGATGAAGCCAGGCTGGCTGTGCTGTAGACAATAACGCAATATCTTCCACATCGTACTGTTGCGCAGTATAGCGCCAGGGCACTTCGGCCCCCGTTCCCCCGCTGCTGGGTATTACAGCCGCGATACGCTCATCAAATGCGGCCGCCATCAAAGAGAGCTTCCCATTTCTCGAATGACCGGTAAGCGCAATCTTCCCTTTATCAACAAAAGGCAAGGTATATAAATAATCGATCGCCCTAAAGGTACCATAGGCCCTTCTCATCAAGCGGGTAAAATCATATTGATGCGCCCATATTTCTGAATATTTTTCTGTATCATCCTTGGCATCCGCCGCCGCATACACACAACCTATATACCCGCGCCTTACTGCCACCTGGGCCCATCCGCGATGATTCCATTGGGTCATAAAGACTGGAAAAGGGCCTTCTCCCGGCGGAATCATCAGTTCAATCGTCAGTTTCGCCTGATGATCCGGACCGAAGCTTAACTCTACCATCCGCACAGTCGTTTCCCCATCCTTCCGTTCATTGACCAAGGTCACCTTTAAGTTGTCGGGCGGCGGCGGATAGGTACCGGTAATATAATGCTGTAGCTCCTTCTTCATCCATTGTCTTTTTTCCTTCCATTGCGCCATTGTAGTAATGGGAATATTTTCACCGCCTTCATCCTTAATAAATGGATCAGGCAAAAAAGGAATAGATGGTAGGCTATCATAATCCGGCGGCAGTTCACCCGTCCGCGTCAGCCAATCCTTAAAAGTTTCATCCAAGAAAGAAACACGGCCGTTACTTAAGCGCTCTGGAGGCAAGTCTTCCAAAATTTTAGCCAGATCAGCCTTCCGCTTGCTTGAATCTGCCGATTGGGAAAGGGGTGCCGCAAAGGTATGGGCATAGCCAAACAAACTCAAAAGACCTACTAAAAGCAAAAAACCAATTCTTTGAAAAGTTACGTGTGTTCTGATTATTGTCATCTTATCCTATTTATTTTTTAAAAATACTATTCCTTCTCAATCAAACGTAATGTATTTTAAATTATTCAATTAAATCACTCCTTATGAACTATACCTTATCGGTAAAAAATATATTAAATCAGAAATATTAAAATAAAATTTGATTTATTACGAACACTTCGTAGATTTACGAAATAAACGTAATGATATGGAGAAATTAACAAAACAGGAAGAAGAAGCGATGCAATTGATATGGCAGAATGAGGGCGGGTTTATCAAAGAATTATTGGAACGTATGGGAGGTGAGAAAATGCCCTATACCACTTTAGCGTCGACCGTAAAGAATCTGGAACGCAAAGGTTATATCAAAGGTGTAAAATATGCCAATTCCTACCGGTATGAACCCTTAGTACAAGAAGAGACTTATAAAAAGCAATTCATTAACGGTTTTGTGAGCAATTATTTTGAAAGTTCCTATAAGGAATTGGTGAGCTTCTTTGCAAAAGAAGAAAAAATAAGTGCCGAGGATCTAAAGGAGATCATCCGGTTGATCGAAAAACCAAAAGATTAAATAGCATGCCCGATTTTATAATTTACCTGATCAAAGCCAATCTGGCGATCCTGTTCTTTTATGCCGGCTATCATTTTCTGTTGCGGCGCTTAACGTTTTATACGCTGAACCGGTATTATTTCCTTTTTGCACTGGTGTTTTCGGTGGGATATCCACTAGTTGACATGGACGACCTATGGGCACAACATACGCCCATACCGCCTGAAGCATTGATGACGATCAGCAATTGGCATGAACTACCCGAGACTCCTTCTACGGCTTGGCCGTATGTACAAGCCTTGCTTTTACTGGTTGCCGGTATATTAGGCATTCGCTTTCTTTTTCGCTTGGCAAGCTTACGGCAAATACACCTAAAGTCGGCACCGTCAGTATGGAAAAGCTACCGGTATTTTCACATGGCTTCCGATATCAGTCCGTTCTCCTTTTGGAGAAGTATATATCTCCATCTGCCACGTCACCCGGAACACGAACTGAAGGATATTTTCGAGCATGAGCAGGTACATGTCGACCAGCTACATAGCATTGACGTCTTGCTGGTTGAGTTGTGCAAACTCCTTTTCTGGTTCAACCCTTTCACTTGGCTCATGCGCCACAGCTTATGTGAAAACCTGGAATTCATCGCCGACCGTGAGGTCTTGCGCAAGGGCATTGACAGCAAGGCATATCAGTATAATCTCTTGAAGAACCTCACTCAAAACACGCCCCAATTAGGAAGCAGCTTTACGTTTAAAAGCCTAAAAAACCGCATCATCATGATGAACAAAAAGAGATCATCACAACTCCAGTTAGGGAAATACCTGCTGTTGATCCCGGCAGTCATCCTGCTCCTTGCTGTTGTGACGTTTAGCCGGGCCAATAAGCCAACAAACCCTCCTAGTATGCCAGCTGTAGTGGAGGGGAAAGCCATCACTGCGAACCCAACGCCAAGATCAGATCAATCCTCCGTGAAGATAAATGAAGATAAAAAACAAATAATCAGCATAAAAGAACCAAGCCGTGAAAGGGTGGTCACAGGAACTATCCCTCCTAGTAAGACAAAAAGGAATGACCTCAAGGTGAGAATCGATAAGACCGTCGGCAAAGAACCTCTGCTAATCGTCGACGGACTTCCTCATGAATATGGAAAGATAAGCGCTCTCGATCCCAATAAAATTGAATCGATAAGCGTATTGAAAGACAGCAAGGCCGAGGCACTTTATGGGGATAAAGGAAAGAACGGCGTCATTATCGTCACCACGAGAAGAGGTTTTTAGGTATTGGGTATTGGGTATTGGGTTTTAGGTATTGGGTGTGAGCAGCTCTGAGCTTTCAGTATTCAGCTGTGAGCAATCAGTCGTCAGCTTATTGTATGTCATACTGAGCTCGATCATTGCGTCATCGGACTTGATCCGGAATCTTTTGAGTAGGTGTTGGATATTAGGTATTGGGTGTTAGGCATTAGGTTTTAGGTGTGGGGTGTTAGTTGTTGGGTTGTGACAGCCATCAGTTATCAGCCATTTGTGTCTTTCCGGGCTCGACCCGGTATCTTTTGATTAGGTGTTGGGTATTACGTATGGGGTGTTAGGCGTGTAAACGTCATCGCGAGGCGGAACAACGAAGCGATCTCCTGATATAACTGTTTTATCAATATCATCGTATAAATTAAAAAGCAAAATGAAGTACCTTCTTTCTACCCTATTCTTGTTGGTGTTTTTTACGACCCAAGAAACAATTGCACAGGAAAATGAATCGGCTCTGGCTAAAATCCATTATCAGTTTGTCCATGTCAACGACACCACCCAACGGGACAAAAACCACCATGATGAAATGGTTTTATACCTCGGACAACGTTCCTCGTTTTACACTTCCTACGCCAATCAGCGAATCAGGGAACAATTGAAAGAACAAATAAATGCGCCCGGCTTTGACGGCAGTCTGGTCATTACTGGCAGTGGCTCGGGAACGCCTGAATCCTATTACACCGTTCCGTCCAAGAAACTATTGCAACAGGTTTACTCAATTATGGGTGACTATTACCTGACCGAAGAAAAATTCCCGGCCTTGGATTGGAAAGTCGGACAGGAAACCCGGGAAATAGGTGGTTATTCTTGCCAGAAGGCCGAAACCCACTTCAAAGGGCGCGACTACATTGCCTGGTTTACCACAACCATCCCTTTCCATGCCGGACCCTGGAAACTACAAGGCCTGCCCGGGTTGATCTTGGAGGCTGCCGACACCAAAGGAGAGGTTTCCTTTACCTATGCCGGTTTCGATAAAATGGAAGACCCTGACGTACGTGTCGGCATACCAGAAGGCAGCATCAAGACTAAGAAAAAAGACCTCCAAAAGCTGGTGGATGCCTTTCACAAAAACCCTAGGGCTGCCGTGAAAGTCCATTCGGTTCGTGGCGGCAGTGCTAGAGATCCTTTTAAAGACCTGATTGATCCCTCCGAGATAAAAAGCATTTCGGTAAAGAAACAAGGAACCCAAAAATCCCCGATTACCAATAACCCCATTGAGCTTGAGGAGTAACAGAGAATTACTTCTTGTTTTTCGGAAATCGCTTTTATTCATTATTTTAATGAGTGGCTTCCACCTTGCCGCGGCCCAGCAGTTTACGGTTCGTGGCACCCTCCAAACCAAAAGCGGAAAGGCGGTGGCATATGCCAGTGTAATGGTCAACGATGCGACGACGAATAAAGTCATCGCCTTCCAATCCAGCGATGAGAACGGTGCTTTTATGCTTCAGTTAGCTCCGGCCCTTGCCGGGCACGATCTCGTATTAGAAGTCAACCATCTCGGTTATCGACGGGTCCGGCAGCCCCTCAAAAGAGGCAACAACACCTATAACATCCTGCTAGAAGAGCAAGCCATTCCCCTAGCCGAGGTAGAAGTTAAAAGCCGGCCTGTCATAAGCAGCCGGGGCGATACTTTATCTTATGACGTAGGTTCTTTCGCAAAAAACGAAGACCGATCCATCGAGGATGTCATCAAGCGTATGCCGGGCATTGAAATCAGTGAAAACGGGCAGATCAAGTTCAATGGGAAGAACATTTCGAATCTGTATATTGATGGCGACGATTTGTTGGACGATAAATACGCCATTGGCACCAAGACCATCCCTTATGCGATGGTAAAAGGAATTGAAGTATTACAAAATCATCAACCACTCAAGGTACTGAAAAATAAAGTATTCAGTGACCAAATTGCCCTGAACCTTGTCATCAAAGAAGAGGCAAAGCTGAAGCTTACCGCGCAGGCCAAATTAGGTGCAGGCCTCCCCAAGCAATACGATGGAGAGCTCAATGCCATGCTTTTCAACAAGCACTACAAAATGCTCAACCTGGTCAAGGGGAATAATGTCGGCGATGATCTCCGGTCAGATTTTGAAGGCTTCAACCGATCCGCCTTCTTGGAGAGAATGGGCAATTCACGCCCCAGGGTATTGTTATCACCCGGAATCGTCGGCACGCCGGCTTTACCCAAGAAAAGCTATTATTTTAATCATTCCGGCGCCATCAACGCCAATAACCTGATCAATTACAGCAACGGATTACAATTAAAGTCGACCGTTCAGTTGCTTTTGGACAAAAACCAGATGAGCTATCACAACCAAACGGAGTTTTATTCGGCGAGCGACACCATCCGATACAGTGAACACCAACAAATCGACAAGCATCCTTTTTTAGCCAATGCAAGCTTGAACGCCCGGTTAAATAAAGACACCTATTTTCTGAATAACTCCTTGAGCTTTGCTTATTCTGACGAAAGCGGCAATGCCAGCCTGGTCAATAACGGAACAGAAATAAGCCAACAATTGAAATACAAAGTCCGTGACTTTGCCAACCACTTTCAATACATGCCCGAGTTGAAAAATAAAAATATCATCGACATTAACTGGTACCTAAATCACGTTAACCAGCCCCAAAGCCTCCTGATCCAGCCCGGCATCAACGCGGCGACTTTCAATACTGGCAAACCCTTCAAATCTTTGGACCAAATTGCCGAAACCCCCACCTGGTTTACCCGGGCTACCGTGGGTTACCGACTAACACGCGGGGCAATCAAGCAACGTTACCAAGCAGGTATCCTGCATGAGTCGCAAGCACTTCTCTCACAGCTAACACTCCATCAGCTCGATGGTACGCAAACACCTTACTCCGCTAGCCCAGGCAATAAGCTCCACTGGAACCGGCAGCAATTTTTCGTGGGTGGCACTTATGAATACAAAAAGAACAAGCTTGAATCGCGACTTTCTATGCCCATCATCCTGCAACACATTGCTTATAAAGACCAAGGGTTTACGCTGGACGAGTCGACCAGCCGGTTTTTTCTTAATCCTGACCTCCAAATAAGGTATCGGGTAAATGTAGAAGACGATATGTCATTCAACTATACTTTTAAGAACGAAACGGGGAACATCAACGACGTGTTCAGAGGTGCTGTGCTTAGCAATTATCGAAATTTGCGGGCCAACGATGCCTTGTTACAAGAGCAGGAAAGCCATACAATAGGTCTAGGGTATCGGTTTAAACGTGCCATCAAGCTCTTGTTCATGAATGCGGGTGCAAGCTATACCCTGGCAAAAGCAAGCACCATCGCTTCGGCGATTGTATCCAATAACATTTCGCAAACCATACGCTTGCCCCTAGTTAATGAAATAAACAGCTTTCGTATCAATGGAGGGATCAGCAAGTATATTTTCGGCCTGGGAGCTACGGCCAATTTAAATGCTTCCTGGTCGATTACCCGTTTCAACCAGCTGTTCAATGAAGCACTTCTCCCCTTTAACAATATTGTTTTCACACTTCATCCCGAAGTTGAAGCACGTTTATTCGATCATATTGCTTTCAACTATTCCGGTACCGCGAGCTGGCTAAGCAGCAAGCAGGCCGCAGAGGCAGCGGCACACTACCCCTTTGGTCGCCGGATCCAAACCTTCGATCAAGTCCTAGCCCTGTCCTATTCGCCTGCCAAAAATACATTCATTAAGATAAAGGGAAGATATCAATTCAGTAAAAGACCAGCAAATCGCGATGTACACTACCTTTTCAGTGATGTGTATGCCGGGTATAAAATAAAGCGCTGGCGCACAGATATCGAACTGGACATTAGCAACCTTGCCAATATCCAGGCTTATGAGACCTATGGCATTAGCTCGAACCGCTTTGAGTACAACCGCTATCAGCTGAGAGGAAGAATGGTCATGCTCAGAACGGTGTTCAACTTATGAGGAAGCTCTCAGGCCCATGCTGTTCTGCGCTACTTCCCTGGAACAAATACGGTATAACGGGTCGGCCCTTCATGCACTTGTCCGGGAAAGGTATAAAAGCTCATTTTTCCTTCCGCATCCATCGTAAAACCGGGATCGCTTTGCAATTCCACCCGCCTCCCATTGATGGCCGAAACAGGATAATAACTTGTTCCGCCATCAGCAAGGTCAAGCCGGATATATGGTACTTGCGGAATTTCCTTATCCAATACCAAGGTCCATTTTCCATTCTTCGCTTCAAAGCCCTCTATCGTACCAATATGCGGTGTTCCAGAACGGTACTCCCATCCCGCCGAAGAAGACACGCTGATCTTTCCGTCATCGTCCAAGACGACTTCATCTTCGATCAACTTTCCTTCCAGACGATAGCGTATATGTACTACCTCTCCTCTTTTCTGTACCGATTCAATCCATGGTTCTTCTGAAAACGGCTCGTGTACGACCAAAAAGCGGGATATTCCGCCTGAATTACGCTGCATGAGTCCATTCCGGTAAAAATCAGCAATCTTGCTATCATCCTCGTCGGCCATACGCACCGAAGGTGATTTAAAACGAAATACCTGAGCTTCTTGGGGCGATACCACATGCGTACGTAATCCCGATTTAGCATAGCGCCATGTTGCCGTCCAGGGTGCAGAAGCAGACCCCGATTGTATGTCCCTCAGGTAGGTATAGGCGTGAAAACGCTTGCCATCCATATCTGTATCATATTGTGTTTTAGGAAGGTTGTTCCCGCCCCATTCCGGAACCAATGTGCCCATGGGTCGATCTAAAGGAATGCTGGTTTCCAAGGTACCTTCCTCTTCGCACATGCCATGCAAAAACCAGTCATGTTCTTTCCCGCCTTCTACATCAAACTGATCAACCACATAGTCGTATCCCGGCGCTACATGAACCATCACCAAACGCCGCCGGTAGGTACCGGCAATGGCATAGGCCGGCGAGGCATCTACATCAAGCACCTTAACATGTTCATCTGCATCATCGTAGAACATCAACCGACCTGTTGCCGGTTTCTCCAACGAACCGGCATCCTGCCCTTTTTGGTCAATCACAACGGTATTGTGCGATGCGGTGTAGATGGTCCATCCCCGATATTTGGTATGGGTATAGCCAATATCTGGCAGCAATTCCTCACCCATCGCATAGAGCAATATCGATGCATTATCATAATGCGAGTGCCCGTAATTTCCACTCCAGTTTACATTCAGCATGACCTGATTCTCTCCTTCGCCCGTACCGAGTGCGGCATTTCCCAAAGAGGGCCATAGCCGGGATATGGTACGTGACGTGTTCTTCCCTCGGTCAAACCACCAGGTATCGTTAATAGGAATTTTTCTGCCATTGGGCAATATCGCATGTTCACGGATATCCAAGGCCTTTTGATAAAGGGGAATTTCCTTCGCCACATCCAAGTCCTTAAAGCGTTCGCCTTTCCAATCTGGTGGATCGGTATAGCCTGTCAAGGCCTCTACCACTTGTTTTAATCCCCCAATGGTCTGATTATGATAGGATGTACTTCCTTCTTTCCACCAACCATCGGCGAAAAAACCCTTGGCGAAAAAGTCGCGAAAACGTGTCACCGCCTCATGCACCATTGACGGATCACCCAATACCCTTCCTACACGGACCATGCTGCTGTATGTAAAGGGTGATATATTTGAGTAGACCTCCGGATTCGCCGTTGTCACTTCATAACCCAGGCGCAACAGGTCACTTTCAATCCGCTTATCGGTTCTGGGACCGATCAAACCATCCATCCTTTTCCAGTCGTAACCCGCCGACAGCATATCATATACTTCGTTGAGTTGAGTAGGAATGTCGTAATAGCCCCACCAACTCCATTTTGCTCCCCGGTAGGGCTTCATTCCTTCGAATGGCCATTTTTGATCTGCCGGAAAAAACTGAACTGGCCGATGGGGATAATCATAGCGAATGGCATAATCGGGATAAAGTTGTGCAAAACGTCCGGCGATGGCTGCCGCACGGTCGCCGTATTCGTTGTCATGGGTCGCGAACCATGCTTTTGCCAATTGCACCGCTTGCGACTGGATCCAGCCCCAACGTTCGTACCAGGCATGCGCCTCGAAAAAATATTGGGTACCCTCTGCATCTTCATGATAACGGTAAATTTGCTTCGCACCGCTTGGGGCAATAATTACTTTCTCGCGGTTATTGGGAAACTGTTCATTGGGGAATACCATGTCACAATAATTGCAACGTACTTTATCGCCCATGCCCGGTTTCCAGGCGAGAACACCCGCTTCTTCTGCACCGCCATGGCAATGAGGGCAACCAATAAAAAAAATACCCGATGCGGTAGGTACTTCCGCAATTACCTCTTCCAACGATAGCTGTATGAAGGGCTCCACCTCTTGTTTTATGCGTTCAATATCCGCGATATCAGGCGGATAAACCGGGTGTTGTACCTGTGCCTTTGCGGGCACAAAAAATTGCAGCAATACCATACCTATCACTAGGTGGCGAAAATAAAAGCCTCGCATCGTTTCTATCATTTTGTTTAGGTTCCTAGCCCCACAGCAAAAAATATCAGGTTATATTTATTCTTTAAAAAATACCGTGTAATGCAATGGCCCGACATATTCATCGTTCGGGAAAGTATAAAAACGGATACTTCCGTCGGTCTCCATGCTAAATCCCGGATCATCATTCAAGTCCAGCCATTTTCCACGGCCCTCCTTCACCGGATAATAGCGCGTTCCCCCATCTGACAGGTCCAGACGAACATAATCGACCTCCGGCACCTCGCGGTCCAACAACAGGCGCCAGGTATCTTCCTTATGTTCCATTCCCATTACTTTGCCTGTGTGCGCAGTTCCGGATTGATACGCCCAGCCAGCCGATGAAGATACTTTCACTATATCACCGTCTAAGCGCACACGATCTTCCACAGGTATCCCCTTCAGCCTATAGCGGACAACGATCATTCCATCTTCCTCATGCACTGATTCTATCCAAGTTTGTTTCCGGAAGGGCTCATGGACGGAAAGGAAGGTAGACGATCCCCCGGAATGCCGTTGCAGGATTCCTTGTTGGTGAAAATCGTCCAGTTTCAGTTCATTCTCCCGCGCCAGACGCACAGAAGGTGCGCGAAAACGAAAAACCTGGCTATTTTGAGGTGATAGAACGTGCGTACGCAAGCCGACCCCGGCGTGGGCATAGCGCCAGGTTGCAGTCCAGGCTCCAGTGGCTGTTCCGGACTTAATGTTCCGAAGGAATGAATAGACATGAAAGCGTTTGCCTTCTAAATCGGTATCGTATTGTGTCTTCGGTAGTTCTTTCCCACCCCATTCCGGCACGAGACTTTCCACCGAACGGTCCAGCGAAAGACTAGTCTCCAAAGTACCTTCCTCCTCATTCATGCCATGTAAAAACCAGTCATGATCTTCCCCTCCTTCTACATCGAAACGATCTACTACATAATCATATCCGGGTGCCGCATGAACCATCACCAAACGCCGCCGATAAGTATCAGCAGCAGCATAAGCCGGCGAAGCATCCACATCAATCACCTTGACGTGTTCATTCTTATCATCGTAAAAATTTAAGCGGCCCGTTACCGGTTTCTCCATCGAACCGATATCCTGTCCGCGTTGGTCGATCACCACGGTATTGTGCGATGCTGTATGCAGTGTCCACCCACGGTATTTGGTATGCGTGTAGCCGATGTCGGAAAGTAATTCCGCTCCAAATGCATATAGTATAATCGAGCCATTATCATAATGAGAATGACCGTAGTTGCCGCTCCAGTTTACGTTCAACATGACCTGGTTTTCCCCTTCCCCTGTGCCCAACATTGCGTCACCCAACGAAGGCCACAGCTTTGAAACTGTACGATCGGTTTTTTCTCCTTGCCTGAATCCCCAACTGTCATTGATGGGCAACTTCCGCCCATTTGGAAGGATCGCCGACCGACGGATGTCCAGTGCTTTTTGATACAAGGGGACCTCTTTCGCCAGATCCAGGTTTTCAAAGCGTTCGCCCTTCCATGTAGGAGGATCAGTATAGCCTGAAAGTGCATCTACCACTGTCTTTAAACCCCCAATCGTCATGTCATGATAACCTGGTGTTCCTTCCTTCCACCATCCGTCGGCGAAAAAACCGCGCGAGAAAAATTCCCGGAAGCGCTTTACCGCTTCATGCACCATCTTTGGTTCACCCAAAATTCGGCCCACACGTACCATATTGCTATACAAACCCGGTGATTTATTGGAATACATTTCGGGGTTTGCCGTGGTAACCTCATAACCCAAACGAAGCAAATCATCTTCAATACGCTTATCCGTGCCCCGTCCAAACCAGCTATCCATCCTATTCCAGTCATAGCCCGCCTTCAGGATATCATACACATTCGCCAGGTGCGTAGGTATATCATCATAGCCCCACCAGCGCCATTTCGCTCCCCGATAAGGTGGCAAGCCTTCATAAGGCCATTTCTGATCTGCCGGGAAAAACCGAACACGCGCGTTGGGATAATCGTAACGTATGGCATAATCGGGATAGAGCTCCGCAAAGCGTCCGGCGATGGCTGCTGCCCGATCTCCATACGCATTGTCGCCCGTGGCATACCATATCTTTGCCAATTGTTCCGCCAGCGGACGTATCCATAACCAGCGCTCGTACCAGGCGTGGGGTTCAAAAAAATACTGCCTGCCTTCGGCATCCTCATAATACCGGTAAACCTGCCGCGCTCCACTTGGGGCGATGATGACCTTCTCCTTGTTGTTTGGAAACTTCTCATTCGGGAACAGCATATTGCAATAGTTGCAGCGGACGGTTGCCCCCATACCCGGTTTCCAGCCCAAAACGTTCATTTCCTGCGCCCCGCCGTGGCAATTTGGGCAACTGATAAAGAAAATACCGGAGGCCTCCGGCACCTCAGCGATCAGCTCTTCGATCGACATCCGCATCAACGGCTCAACCGATTGTTTCATCACATCAATACCCGATAGCGCCGGCGGATAAACGGGGTGCTGTGTGGCTTGAGGAAAAGCCACCCCTAGAGAACAAAGGAATCCTAGTGAAAGCAAACAAAAACGTCGTATAATTCTTTTTAGCATATCGTTTGTTTTAGTGGGAAACAGCATCCATCATCCTCATCCACTGCAAGATAAGGAGAAAATAGCATGTATAAAAATGAGGCTGTTTTAAAAGTCTGAGTGGGACTTTTTAAACAGCCTCAGCATGGTAACGGACTGTTCAGTCCTATTCTTCCGTAATGGTCAGGGTCAACTCCCTTACCACTTGCTTACTATCATCAATATTGGTGTTTGACGCCACGAAATATACTTTATATGTACCCGGTTCCGTATAGGTATACGTATACTCCTCCAATTTCGAATTGGAAATCCCTTTGATGGGGTTCGACCAATCCGGTCCTAGATCAACCTGTTCAAGGGAAATTCCTTTCGTAATCGCCCAATGTTCCCGCAAAGGATCGTTGTAGGGACTTGCAGGATCGTAAGGCACGAACTCCGGCCGTACGGCATCTGGATCATAAATATCACTTTCCGGATCGTAGATCGGATTCTCCGGATCAAAAATCGGATTTTCAGGATCATACATCGGATCGTTGGGATCTTTATAAACGTTTCCGTATAAGGTTAGACGGGTACTGCTCAAACTGGAACGTACCGGCGTATTTTCAGGATCTTCTGCAATAATCCGGAACCCGGCATTTGCCTGGTCTGTCAATACCAAAGGTGAACCAGCCAACTCCGCCGCACTGGTTACCGAAAAGTCCTCAATATACCACATCCTTGAAAAGCCGTTCTCCACTTGAGGTTTGGTGATGTACCTGAACCCGATATAAAGAGGCTTCCCTGCGACAATCAGATCAGAAAGCGACTGGGTTGTCGAGGGCACAAAAGTTGCTGATGTACCCAAGGTAAAACGATCAGTGATTTCCGTCCATGTCGCCGCCTGCACACTCGCCAGGTCATCATTCCCATTAAAGTCTGTGGAGGCCCAAACGGTAAGCTGCCCTTCTTGTTCACCGTTTTGCACGCTGCTGTTAAACTCGAGATTTACACCGGAGGAAGCAACATCCACTACCCGGCCATCTTTAAAGGCATAGTCATTAAAATCCTCGCCGGAATAAAAGGCAACCAAATCAGCATGGCCTTCAAACTTAAAGGTAATTTCCTCTCCCACTTTATAGGTGGTCGATTCCGTGCTTACCGTCAAATCGGGAGCACCGCCCACATCCAGTTTTTTGCTACAGGATGCCATACAAAGCACCGCAAGTAACATACTATAATATTTGAATTTCATATACTTCTTTTTAAAATTTAACATTACCAACCGGGGTTTTGAACCATATTCTGATTAACGTTTACTTCATCTGCCGGAATAGGCATTAAAAGATCCCGATCTGAAACATTGGAATAATACTTGGCATAAAATGAGCCGGGGGCATCATGCTCTACCGTATTTCCCATATCCTGGTTCACCTTCAAGAAGATACCCCAACGCAACAAATCGCCTTTCCGTAAGTATTCAAAGTTGAATTCACGTAACCGTTCGTCTTGGATAAGGGCAAGAAAGTTCGCTTTGGAAGAAGCCTGTTCTGCTGTTACATCTGCTTCACTAACGTCAGATATAGTTGCCGTCGCCGCAGCTCCCGATCCACCTCCACCTTCAATGGTAATGGTAGGTATTGAAGAATATTTACCTTCCGCGTAGAACATGATACCCGTCGTATCCCGTTTTAGGTTGATCGCAGTTACCTTACCATCTGCCACAGTCGCCGTAGCTTCAGCTTCCTGGCCATTGCCACCGCTGAAGGTTACCGTTGGCGCACTGGTATAACCTGAACCACCACTGGTTAGGGTAATGGCTTTTACTCCGGTAGACCATGCTCTCCGCCTGACTCGGTTTACCGCTTCGATGGCGGCTGGTGTTGGCCCGTTATTGATTTCATTTTCAGCCTCTGCAAACATCAACAAGATGTCAGAGAAACGCAGAACAGGTACATTTTGAGGTGTAGTAGTCGGGAATTTTGGCACCAAAGTCTCGAATTCCCTTCTCCATTTAGCAGGCCTCATTGCATACTTGGCAAGCTCTGTAGCAGGTGGGTTAGTCAGCACTTTCTGACCATTATAAGTTGAATTTGAAGGATAAGTAAAATGCGCAATGGAATACCATTTCCGCAAGTCGCCCGGTTCAAAGATGTTGTAGAATTTTGCCGTGATGCTCATGTATGAGTCAGCACGACCAGTAGTTCCCGCGTTACTTGCATGAGACGCCGGACCGTTGATCCACGCGTTTATACCGGTTTCGGTATAGGAATCCGTTTGGTTGCCCCAAAATTCAACTTCAAAGATGCTTTCCTTGGTATCATACTTGTCTTGCGCATAGTTCATGAAGATCTGAGGGTAGCTCGGGTTCAAATCATGACCGGCTTCACCGTCGTCCATCACCTTTTTCGCCCAATCACGGGCTTCCTGGTATTTGGATACATCTTTCAAGGGTTCGCCCGCCATGGTTAAGCAAACACGGGCCAGTAAGCCACGGACCGCCGATTTACTGACTGCCCCGCCAAAACCCAGTTCAGCGATGCCCGGCACCAAACCTTCCGCCGCTTTCATGTCACTCAGGATCTGATCGTACACTTCCTTAATTGGTGTCCGGGCAATATCCACCTCGATCACCGATTCGGTAGGGGTTGTCTTCAATGGCACAGGACCATAGTACTGTACCAGTAGGAAATAGTAATATCCCCGAAGAAAAAGTGCCTCGCCCCGTATTTGGTCACGCAAGGCTTGATCGAGCTCCGGATTTTTATCAACATTGGCCAACAGCACATTGGCACGGTTGATGCCGCTGTAAAGGTTTGACCAGAACCCCCTATTATAGGGATCGGATGACGAATAGAAGTAATTCCATGGGCCGGTTGTCAAACTCGACCGGTTCATATAGCCGGCATCGGCACTCCATGAAAGCAGGTAAAGCCCGTAACGCCCCCATAACGCACCATTTCCAAGGTTATCGTACACACTTGCACGTGCAGTTTGAAGCTGCGCCGCGGTTTCGTAGTAATTTCCCGGATTCAGGAAATCGGTGGGACTCGTCTCCAGGTATTTTTCACATGAACTGGCGCTCATGATAAAAATCAACGCGAATAAATAATATTTTCTTTTCATTTCAATTGAATATTTTGTTTAGAATGTTGCCTTTAGACCAAAAACAAGTGTTCTTGCCTGCGGATACGATGAAAAATCATAGCCCGGGGTAAGTACGTTGTTCCGTGTGGACACTTCCGGGTCCAGCCCTGAATAATTGGTCCAAGTAAGCAAGTTTTGAGCGGCCACATCAACACTTAAGTTGGTAAGGTACAAACTTTGTATCCATTGCTTTGGAAGGGAATAACTCAATGAAACTGTTTTCAACCTCAAATAAGAACCATCTTCCACTACCCGTGACGAATGCATCCCAATAGGTCCTTGCCCGCGCGTACGGTAGTTGGCATTGGTTTGGTTCTCAGGTGACCAGCGGTTCACATAACTTGCAAATTGATTTACGTGTGCCCAGCCATTACTGTTTCCTTCCAAGGTAAGGCGGTTGGCGTTATAGATATCATTACCATACGACCATTGGAAGAACACGTTCAACGCAAGCCCTTTATAGGCGAAGTTATTGGAAAAACCACCGGTATGAATGGGCTGTCCGCGGCCAATGATGGTTTTATCATTGATGTCAACTACACCATCTGCATTCAGGTCCTTGTATTTTATATCACCGGGACGAATCGTATTCCGCACGGCACCATTCGTAGGCACATTGTTCTTCAAGACATAAACGCCCTCAGCAGGGTTGTCAAAATCATCATATTGGTAATTGCCATCCCATACAAAACCGATCATCATCCCCGCCGGTTTACCGATCTCGGCCATATAGAGTGGCGAGTTAAATTGAGAGACGTAGGTGGCATTGGTCAATAGACTTTGTTGTCCACGCGTCAATTCCTTGATCTCGTTCTTGTTAAAGCTGATGTTAAAACTACTGCTCCAGCTAAACGATTCTGTTTTCACATTATCCGTCAAGATCGTCAACTCAAGACCTTCATTTTGCAATTTACCAATATTCTTGAACGCAGAACCAAAACCTGTACTGGGAGGCAAAGTGGCGTTCAACAACAAATCTTCCGTGGTTTTCCGGTACAAGCCCAATTCCAGGGAGATTTTATCATCCAAGAAGCCTACTTCATAACCCATATCAATGATGGATGTTTTTTCCCAGCGCAACACCGAGTTCCCCATCGCGGAGATATAGATTAGGTCTGACGGTGTTTGGTTATTGAATGAATATCCGCTGAGCACTTGAGATAAGCGGGGCGAGGTATCGAAGTCACCTACCCGGTTGTTCCCGGTATTACCGTAACTTGCACGGATTTTAGAGTGTGAAACAAAGGGTAGGGCATTGTGGAAGAAATCTTCCTGATCCATGTTCCAAGCGATCGCACCTCCCGGGAAATAACCCCAGTGGTCAATGAACTTGGAAGAACCATCCGCCCGGAACGTAAAGGTAAGCAAGTACTTGGATTTATAGTTGTAATCCAAACGAGTAGCATAAGAAGCCATCGTGTTTTCTGTGTTGGACGAGCGTGGATTAAAAGCAACCCCTTCATCCAAACCATCCATTCCCAACTCCTCATTCGGCAATAACCTTCCGCCATAGCCTTCGTCATTGGAATGGTAGTTATTTATGGCAAAAAGGCCCAATGCCGTGATCGTATGATCTTCATTAAAAGTCTTTTTGTAGTTTAATGTATTTTCATTGGAGAAGCTCCTGATGGTTACATTCCGCACGGAGCCATTGATGCCGTTCACGTTCCCCGGATTAAGCGGACTTCCCTGTGATGTCTTTGAGTTGTAAAAACGATCGTAACGCAAGGAGCTGTGATTAAACCCTGCAGTAGTTTTAAAGACAAGGTCCTTGATAATTTCATAGCTCACAAAACTGTTTCCGTTCAACTGGTTCCGGTAAGTATACTGATGTTGGTTTTCCAAGTCAATGAATGGGTTGATCCGGAAGTCACTCGCATTAATCGCATCCACATCGGCGACAGCGTCTACCAAATCCTCTTCCTTTCCTGCGGTAACCGGACGATAGAGCCATGATCTCGCGAGGGCAAAAGCTGTCGGGTTACCCGAAGTATGGCCACCCGTATTGATCTGCTGACCAAAAGAAGTGGTACCACTATAGTTTACATCCAAACCCACTTTGATCTTGTCGCTGATCGTTTGATCCAAAGCTATCCTTCCTGTATAACGGTCAAAACCGGTATTGATAATCACCCCTTTTTGGTCGAAGATCGATCCTGAAATGGAATAGCGGGTCTGGTCGGTACCTCCGCGTATAGCCAAGTTATGTATGCCAACCATACCGGTACGGATCACCTTGTCCTGCCAATCGATTCCTTCCACACCGCGGTAATCTTCAAGCGTCTTGCCATCTTTAAAATAAGATTGAACCACAGAGTTTGTTGGATTGAGTTCTGTTTGGTATTTCAAGAATTCATACGGGCTCATCAGTTCCATGCGTTTAGGATCCATTTGCATCCCAAGCGAACTGCTGGCAGAAACTACCGGTCGGCCTATTTTACCGCGTTTGGTCTGAATGAGGATTACCCCGTTCGCACCACGTGATCCGTAGATTGCTGTTGAAGAAGCATCTTTCAATACGGTAAATGACTCAATATCCTCCGGATTAATCGTCGCGGGATCAGGGTTCTCGATGGGGAAACCATCAATGACATACAAGGGAGCCGTACTTTGTGTCAAGGAGCCTATCCCACGGATCATGATGTTCATTCCTCCACCTGGCTGACCGTCACTGCCTGAAACCTGCACGCCCGCAACACGACCTGCCAAGGCTTCCGCGAAGGATGCTACTGGTGCTTTGGTCAAATCTTCCACATCTACCTGGCCCACAGAACCCGTCAAGTCGATTTTCTTCACGGCTCCATAACCAATTACCACCACATCTTCCAATTGCGATGCACTCTCCTGCAATACAATGGTCAATTGGCTCCTGCCACCTACAGAAACTTCCTGGGCGGCAAAACCGGTATAAGAAACCGACAGCACAGCATCGCCGGCAACGCCCGCCAAACTAAATGCGCCGTTATCATCTGTCGCCGTTTCCTGCGAGCTTCCTTTTACTTTAACGGTAGCACCCGGCAGGGCTTGCCCGTTGGCATCTACAACCCGTCCCCTTATATCGATCTGGGCCGCGATTCCATAGGAATCGGCCCCCTTGGTTTCTATATACGTATATTCATTGGCACTTGCCTGCATTCCGACAAGCGAGACAAATGCAACCATCAGGCAAACCTGATGGATAATTTTATGCTTAAAAGCATGTTTAGTACAAAAGTCCATACATTAATTGATTTGAATTAAAATTAAGTTTTTACCTAAAAGCTTGGGTCGGTGAGTAAGAAAAGAGAACGACCTCTATCCCAATCGGCATTGGTTGCCACATCCCTACCCATTTGTGAACGTAAAGTTATAAGATCATATCCCTCCTTTCCTATTGATTTATAAGGTGTTCGCCTTTTAAAAATAAAATTCTTTTTCTTTTAACGCGTTAACGTACCCGAAGATAAAACAAAAAAAACATATTAAAAGAAAAAAAAGAAAAAAAAAGACAGTGAAGGTTCTTTCAAATACATCGATTGAAAGGAGGCGGAAAGATTGATTTGGAAAGAACACATAAAAAAGATAATAAAAGTTGTATAAAAAGTTCTACCACAGGTGTATTTTAAAACATCATCCAACCTGCCTGATAGATAGTTTGTGATCTGGAAAACTTACGCTATATTTACTCCTATTCTTTGAATCTATAAGACAAAACAACTTGTTTCCCCGGACTAAAATCGTGCTTATTGGCATTTTCATCCTTTGTGCAATGAAAGTTGTGAAAGCAAGCAACGCTCCTGTACAAGATGACGATGGCATATATCCTTATCAAGAAATGCCTGAAGTGTTACCCGGCACAAAGCCGCTTACGGGGGAATTGTCTGCAAGTGAATTATCCGCTAAAATACTAAACGGCGCACACAAGCTCGTCGACGAAAAAATCCGTGCATCCGTGACCGGTCGGACACGGCTATGGAATCGCAATTTCGACTCGCATGAAGCCTATGAACAGTCTGTTGAACCCAACCGCAAAAGGTTCATGAGATACATCGGACTGGGAGATAAAGATGAACCTAAGACAAGGTACAACTTAGGACCCGCATACAATAAGCCCCAGCGCGTCACCATGCAAAGAATTTCAACGGATAACGATACGGGGTTAATTGCGGAAACAGCGACCTATAGAATCTATCAGGTTCGATGGCCGGTTTTGAACCGCGTGTATGGGGAAGGGCTTTTACTCCAACCAAAAACAAAATCGCTTGGGCACATCATTGCCTTGCCGGATGCCGATCAATTGCCTGAGCAACTGGTGGGGCTATCACCGGGCATTCCTGCTGAATCGCAATTCGCACGCCGCCTTGCGGAAAACGGATACCAGGTATTGATACCCGTCCTGATCAGCAGGGAGCTCCTCTCTCCCGGTAAACCGCAGCAACAAACCTACCGTGAATGGATTTACCGGCAGGCTTTCCACATGGGGAGACATATCATTGGCTATGAAGTTCAGAAAGTGTTGGCGGCTGTGGACTGGTTCAAACAATCTGAGGGGAGCCATGCAAAAATCGGCGTAGCGGGTTACTGTGAAGGTGGGCTTATTGCCATGTATGCGGCAGCTGTCGACAAAAGAATTGATGCCACCCTTGTCAGCGGTTACTTTAATTCAAGGCAAAAGGTATGGGATGAACCCATCTATCGGAATGTGTGGGGGCTTCTTACCGAGTTCGGGGATGCCGAGATCGCTTCGTTGATTGCTCCGCGTCCGCTGGTTATTGAATATAGTCCAGTGCCCCCAAACGTCGAAAAACGCACAAAGAAACCTGACTCCATCGATGAATTTTCATATAGTGGCCACAAAGGAAGTTTGCACACCCCCGCCTTTAAAGAGGTGCAAGCGGAATTCGAGCGTATCGATGCGCTATTGCAATCCGGCTTCCAATCCCGGCAACTGATAAACGGCGAGAAGAATAAGCCCATTGCTTTTGGATCAGAACGTGCCGTGACGGCCTTTGCCGAACTTCTCGGCCATACCTCCCCTATGCCTATTTCCAATGTATTACCCGTTGATCATCGCAGCACATTTGATCCGGAGGACCGGCAGGTACGCCAAGTCAAGGAAATTGAAGACCATATCCAATGGCTTGTACGTGTGTCGGATTACGAAAGGAATCGCTTTTTTCTATATAAGGTCATGCCTGAATTTGGTGAAAGGAAGTGGAGTACCAAACTCTCCCACCCTTATTATTCTGCTGACCGGTTTATCGAACAAGGGAAACAGTATCGAACCTATTTTTGGAAAGAAATCCTGGGCAAATTTGATGATCCGATGTTGGCTCCCAATCCGCTCACGCGGAAGTGCTATGATAAGGAAAGGTGGACGGGCTATGAAGTCGTATTGGATGTCTACAAAGATCTTTTCGCGGCGGGCATTTTGCTAATCCCCAAGGATATGAAACCGGATGAAAGGCGACCCGTTGTTGTTTGCCAACATGGCCGGAATGGCCTGCCCCAGAGCGTGATCGAGGGGAATACCAGTTATAACGATATGGCGGCGAAACTTGCCGATCAAGGATTTATTGTATATGTACCTTATGGCATTTACCGCGGGGAGGATCGCTACCGCTGGCTTGGAAGAAAAGCCAATTCCATCAAAAAAACCATTTTCTCTTTTATGATCTCACAACATGAGCAGACGCTTCGATGGTTGGGGTCCCTTTCTTTTGTCGACAAAAACCGGATTGCCTTTTACGGCAAGAGTTATGGCGGTGAAGCGGCTATGCGTATCCCGGCGGTATTGGAAGGCTACTGTTTGTCCATATGTTCCGGCGATTTCGGGGATTGGAGCCGCAAAGTAACAGATGCTTATTTTCAAGGGAGCTTTATGAATTCGAATGAATGGGAAATGCCTTATTTTAATATGGGAAGTACTTTCAGTTATGCCGAGATGGCCTACCTTATTTTCCCGAGGCCCTTTATGGTAGAACGGGGACATCACGACTTGGTTCAGCCGGATGAATGGGTGGCTTACGAATATGCAAAAGTGAGGTTTTTATATGATCAATTTAACCGCGGCAATAAAACTACCATCGAATATTTTAATGGCGGTCATGCCTCACGAAATGAGGGAACCTTTAAATTTCTTCATGATCAGCTCAAGTGGCCTTAAAGATTCAGCCGGTCATGCTTATTTTTCCGCCATCTATCCGGATTGCTTTTAATTTTTCGTTAGTATCTAACTTTTAGTTAATAACTGTCTATCCAATGGAGGGTTTATGCCGCCCTCTCCTTTGTCCGCCAGCGGATTTACCTGATAGGGCCGCTGTTTTTTACATACGGTTTAAACTTAATGCCTATAAGCGTGTTTCCCTAGCATGACCATCTTTAGTTTATATCCTATTTCTGAAAAACCTTGAAAACACCATTCACCCATACTGATAACAAAAAAGGCTCGGCCGTTCGCCCAAGAACAATCTATACCATAGGGCATTCTACTCATAGCGTGGAAGAATTCTTGGAAATACTGCAGGCTTTCAATATCCAGGTCTTGGTGGATATCCGCAGCCTGCCTGGCTCGCGGAAATTCCCACAATACAATAAGGAAAACCTGGAGAACACATTAGCGGAACACGGCATCAGATACGTTTACCTTAAAGGCTTGGGAGGAAGAAGAAAAGCGCGGAAAGATTCCAAAAACAAGCGATGGAATAACACTTCTTTTCGGGGCTATGCCGACTACATGGAAACCGGGGATTTTGAAAAAACAATAAAAGAATTAGAGACCCTGGCAAAGGAACGACCGACCGTGATGATGTGCGCGGAAGCGGTATGGTGGCGTTGTCATCGTTCAATGGTTTCCGATTACCTGAAAGTTAAGGATTGGACGGTACTGCACATCATGTCGGCGGGGAAAGTGCAGGAACATACTTATACTTCGCCGGCACGGATTGTAGCCGGCAGACTATGTTATTTTGATGGGGATCTATTCAATCCGTAAACAAAAACAGGCTAAGCGTTATCATTATACGGAAGATTGTGAGAAGTAGATTTTATAATCGATCAATGCCTCGTTGGGTACCATCACAAAGACCTATTTGCTTCCCGGGGTGTGCCGTTCCATCCATTTGTAAAACTCGGGGTAATACCGCCTTTTACCTGACATCGCCCGAGTCATCAATCGATACCTCCACCGGGTAGATCCCTTCCGAAGAATTCCTGCCGACCACACTGCCTACCTTGCCAGAAAATGCGCCGTTGGCGCCTTTGGAATATGTTCCCATTTTAAAAAATTTAAAAAGTTAAACCATCTGTTCTGGATGTGTCAGCAATACCGGTATTTTTTCATCCACGGTTCAAACATACCCTGGGCAACAGAAAACGAACGAATTTTGACCCGTATTGGCCCATATTGGCCCGCTGTGGCCCAACCTGACCCGAAAAGGTAGTTCAGGGCTATGCTTTACCCCGACTACCTTAGGCTTTCATAGCCGTTGGCAATACCCCGGCAAAGGGTATCCTAGCCCCCTAAGGGTATGTCAACCGATAGCCGAGCCTTCCCGGGGGTATAGAATGGGTAAGCAAAAGGTATAGAATGGGTAGCCAAAGGGTATGGAAAGGGTATGGAAAAGGTAAGCAAAGGGTACGGAAAGGGTAAGCCAGTACCAAGCCAGGCCTAAACAAAACCCTACCCTATACCCTGCCCCTCCTACGGCTTTGGTAGAGCGCTTCCCGTAGGTAATATGCCGCTCTTTACCTGGCGTTTGTAAGTGCTTTCGCTGATGTTCAGGTAATCCATCACCTGCTGGTTGGTCAGCCTGGCGAGCGGCAGGGCATCCTTTTCATGCAAGGTGGTGCCTATGGGAACGTGATGGCGTTCGGTATACTGTTGTAAACGGGTGTAGATGGCCCGTAAGAGGACCACAGCCTGATCACGCTGGGCGACTTCAATATCATCAAAGCCGGTGATCCTACCTATGAGGCTTTCATCTCCCGGGACTTGCATGTGCCGGCTGACCTGCAGGATATAGACCGTACCGTCTTCAAAAAATCCTACTCCTTCTATGATCAAATTGCCTGGTTTGAAGGCGAGCTATCCATGACCTACGAACGTGGCGGGGTTTATGATTTCCGGGACACCATGCTAATGTCCCGCGGCTACACGGAATCCGAACTATCCTGGCGCATCAGTGATCACTTCCCGCTGTGGGCGGAATTCCGGACGTAAGTATTTTAAACAATAACCAGCCTAATGCGGCTGTGATAACAGATGAAGCATTCGCTGCGCTCCTTTTTTGGCTGTTTAACCGGTTTCGAAAGCAAGCTTGGCTCCTCTTAAACAAGAAAATCCGACTGTCGTCGGGCTTCATTTTTCGTTGGTGGAGAGAGCGGGATTACCTCGCTGCGCTCGGTGATCCCCTTGAGGGGAGGCTTCACCCAAAATGAAGCCATTCGCTACGCTCATTCCTCTTTCTGTTTAACTGGCTTCGCTCAAGCACGCTTGGCTCGCCTCTTTAAACAGAAAAACCCGGCTACTGCCGGGCTTCATTTTGGGTGGCGGAGAGAGCGGGATTCGAACCCGCGGTACCGTTTCCAGTACGACAGTTTAGCAAACTGTTCCTTTCGGCCTCTCAGGCACCTCTCCGTTTTTTTTACCTGCTCCTAATTTGGATTGCAAATATAGCAATTCAACCAACTTTCCAAAAATATTTCACCAAAAGTGTCATCACTTCGCTACTTCGTAATCTACCCGCACATGATAGATGCTCATAAGCATCGTTTTAAATATCTCACGGACAGTTTCAATGTCTTTAAGGGTAACGTTACTGTTTTTCAATTGACCATGTTCAAGCTTATTGCTGACTATTTTATCAACCAATTCGCTAATGTTCTTTGCATCAGGTTCCTTTATACTCCGGGAAGCAGCCTCTACAGAGTCGGCAAGCATCAATACCGCCGTTTCTTTAGAAAAAGGGATCGGACCTGGATAGCGGAAAAGATCCTCATCGACAAACTTCTCGGGATAGGTTTTAATGTAAGAATGGTAAAAATAGTCCACCCTCGTCGTGCCGTGGTGTGTTCGGATAAAGTCGACAATATCTTCGGGCAAACGTGCCCTGCGCGCCATTTCGATGCCTTTGGGTACATGTGATATGATGATTTGGGCACTTTGCTCAAAGGTAAGGCCATCATGGGGATTGTAACCCTTGGTTTGATTCTCAATAAAATACTGGGGATTGGACATCTTCCCAATATCATGGTACAAAGCCCCGGCCCGGATCAACAGGGCATCCCCTCCTATTTTAAAAATAGCGGCTTCGGCGAGGTTTGCCACTTGCAGGGAATGCTGAAAGGTTCCCGGTGCCTTGTACGACAACTCGCGTAATAATTTTGAATTGGTATTCGTCAGCTCAATCATGGTGACATCGGAAGTAATGCCGAAAATTCGCTCGAACGCATAAATCAATGGATAAGCCAATAAGGTTAGCAGCACACTGATGAGAAAGGGAACGAAGGCATTCCAGTTGACATCAGAAAAGGAGCCATTCCGCAATAAAGTCATCCCTAGAAATGCAACAACATAGGTCGCCAATATCAGGGTGGCCGAGATTAGAAACTGCTCCCGCTTTACCAAGGTTTTGATGCTGTAAATGGCGACCATGCCGGCAGAAAGCTGAAGAAAAACAAATTCGAAGCTGTTGGGCACGAAAAAAGCAGCTACCATAACCATAAGCAAATGGATGTTCAGGGCCATACGGGTATCAAAGAGGATACGGATAATGATGGGGACAATACAAAATGGAATGAAATATAAACTCGGCAATTTGATTTTGACAGCCCATGACAATACCACCAACATGCCGGTCACTACGAGCAGGATAAGTGATAGCATGCGGTTGTTTTCATAAATATCCGCGCGGAAGAGGTAAATAAAAATAATGAGAAGGGACATGATCAACCCCACGATAAGGAATTGCCCAAAAACCACAATTCGCCGATCACCGGAAATCCTCGATTCTTCTTCATATGCCTTTTTCAGCGATTCGATCTTTTGGTAAATTTCATTGCTAATGGTACTGCCCGAGGATACAATCAATTCCCCTTTTTGGACCATACCGCGGGTATCTGAAATACTGCTCAAGGCATCGGCCTCCAGTTTCTCCGTCAGGCGCTCATTAAAGAGGATATTGGCTTGGACGTATTCGCTTAAGAGCTTCTTCATCCAGTCTTTTTCTTCAATGCTTTTATTCTTGTCCGTCAACGTATTGATATGATCAACAGCACTTTCTTGCGTGAAAACATCAGCCGTATTCTTATTTTGGGCAACATTGTCTATCAACAACGTAAAGTTATAGTTAGGACCTGCCGTCTGGAATTTCTTTGTGGGGGAAATAATACCCCGTTCATAGGTGGCCTTCAGGGTCTTTACCGCAAATTTCTTATACGTATCTTTCTGTTTTTCATCAAATTCCGTATTTTTCCATTTTGCTTCAAAATCGGTTTCGAGGCGTGAAAGCTGATCGGTTTCAATTTCTGCTTTTAGGTCATAAATGGGGTTGATCGATTGCAGCACGGTGGCTCGATCCTGGTCTATTTCTGCTTGGGTTTTTAATATCGCCAGGTTATAAGGGGAGACCAAATCATCATGCATCCAAACTTTTCCTTTTTCAAATTCAAACCTGAACCTCGGATGTTTGGGAAGGAATATGGTAATCACTACCATACAAAAAATCATCATACCATATTTAAACAATAGAGGATTTCTACTGAAAAATGTGTACTGGTTTTTTTTATGGATGGTTGCCACAGATTTATGAATTTTAGTCAAAAATAAGATTTCTCCATGGATTATAACATTTTAAGCGAAAATAGTGGTTTTCCAAATCCATAATCCCTCAACTTAACGTTTTTTTCCTACCTTGCATCTCAACCAAATTATTGACTATGCAAGATGTATATATCGTCTCCGCCGTGCGTACTCCTATCGGCAGTTTCGGGGGGAGCCTTTCGTCATTATCGGCTACACAACTTGCCGCAAAGGCTATTTCCGGGGCCGTGGAAAGAGCGGGGATTGATCCCGACCTGATACAAGAAGTTTACCTCGGTAATGTATTACCTGCCAATCTGGGCCAAGCCCCTGCAACACAAGCTGCAAAATTTGCGGGCCTGGGGGACATTCCCGCCACGACGGTCAACAAAGTATGTGCCTCGGGCGCAAAAGCCATTATGCTCGCGGCCCAAAGTATCGCCATAGGTACCAACGATATTGTGGTAGCTGGAGGAACGGAAAGCATGAGCAATGTACCTTTCTATCTGGATAAGGCCCGCACAGGTTACCGACTGGGAAATGGCCAGCTCATTGACGGCTTGGTAAAAGATGGCCTATGGGATGTTTATAACGATTATCATATGGGCTCGGCAGCTGAGCTGTGCGCCAAGGAATGCAACATTAGCCGGGAAGAACAGGATGCCTATGCAATTGAATCGTACAAACGGGCACAAAATGCAAACCGCGAAGGACGATTCAAGGATGAAATTATCTCACTGGAAGTCACCGGGCGTAAGGGTGAGGTTTCCGTAATAAGTGAGGATGAAGAAATACAGGCGGTAACATTCGACAAGATTCCTGCTTTACGGCCGGTTTTCAAAAAAGAAGGAACAGTGACCGCTGCCAATGCCTCAACCCTGAATGATGGAGCCGCTGCACTTATTTTAATAGGAGGGAAAAAAATGGAAGAATTGGGCATCAAACCCCTAGCGAAGATTCTAGGTTATGCGGACGCGCAGCAAGCGCCGGAATGGTTTACCACCGCCCCTTCTAAAGCCATACCTTTAGCAATCCAAGCTGCCGGGATCACGGCCCAGGATGTAGACCTTTATGAAATCAATGAAGCCTTCTCTGTTGTGGCCCTTGCCAATAATCAAGCACTGAACCTTGATGCCAAGCGTGTAAATGTAAATGGGGGCGCAGTGGCGATGGGGCACCCCTTGGGGGCATCAGGCGCACGGATCGTGGTAACCCTGCTGTCCGCATTGGGACAAAACAATGCCCGGATCGGCGTTGCGGGCATTTGCAATGGTGGTGGAGGTGCCAGCGCTTTGGTGATTGAACGGCTTTAGGTTTTCTTTCTTTTCCTCAATGGGTTGCTCATCGATAAAGAAGATGAAAAAGTACTGTTGTTTGTTATTATTTTTAGGGCTTTCGACAAAGGGATGGTCGCAGTCCCACGCGGAGTTGCAGGCCGACATGGTGAAATTGGGCACCGAGATGTATAATAATCAGAACGAACTCGAACGCTTAAACGCGAATTATGCTTTTATCAAGAAACTGGTGACGGCACTTAAAGAACCTTCTTCGTATGAGCTCGCTTTTGATTCATTGACAATGATTTCGATACTGCCCGCTCCTGATGAACGGTTCAAGATTTTCAGCTGGCACATCCAATTGAATGATGGTACTTACCGCTATTATGGGGCCATTCAAATGAATACGTCAGACGGAACACTAAAGCTTTTTCCATTGCTTGACCATAGTGTATTAATTGCCGATGCCAATACCGCTGTTTTGGCCCCCGATAATTGGTTGGGTGCGCAGTATTACCAGATTATCCCGGTAGAGAATGGAAGGAAGCCTTACTATGTTTTGCTGGGATGGAAAGGCTATACCGCAAAGACCACAAAAAAGGTGATCGAGGTATTATACTTCGAGGGCAGCCAACTGTTCATGGGTTTACCGGTTTTCGAGGATGGGTCTAAACGGAAAATATATGAGTATACTAAACAAGCTTCGATGTTACTGCGGTATGACCCGGATGAGCAGCGTATTATCCTAGATCATTTAGCTCCTGCAGAGGATAGATTTAAAGGACAATATGAATATTACGGACCGGATATGTCTTATGATGCCTGGCAGCTCAAGGATGGGCATTGGCGTCTCACACAAGGTATCGAAGTTCAAAATACACGTTAAACCCTGACTCCATATTTTTTGAATTATGTTTAACCATGCGCAAGATGTATAAACTTTTCTTCATTTTACTTTTTATGGGAAACGACCTTATTGCACAGACGGCGAGAAAAATTACGCTTGAAGATATTTACCGAAGAAAGGTGTTTACCACAAAAGAGATCGACGGATTGCGGTCGATGCGGGATGGCAAGACCTATGTTTCCATTGAAACCGACCCCAAGACGCAAGAGCGCTTTGTCGCCCGGAGCAATTATAGCGATGGGAAGGTCGTCGAGAAACTTTTTTCAGAAAAAGAATTGGTTTATCAAGGTACCTCTTTAGAAATGAGCACGGATTTTAGCCGGGATGAAAAGAAAGTGCTGATTCCCCATCTGAAAGAGGAAATCCATCGCTATTCCACCAAAGCCTATTATTACGTATTCGATCTGACCACACGAAAGGTATTCCCCATCTCTACCCGCAAGGGAAAGCAACGCTATGCTACATTCTCGCCCGATGGTGCCAAGGTGGCTTTTGTTCGGGACAACAACCTTTTTATAACCGATCTTGAAACAAAACAGGAAATTCAGGTCACCGATGATGGCAAGGTCAACCATATCATCAATGGCGCTTCCGACTGGGTATATGAAGAAGAATTTTCCCTTTTAAAGGCCTTCTATTGGAATAAGGATGGCACGAAAATCGCTTTTTATAAATTTGATGAAAGTGAAGTGCGGGAATTTACCTTGACACGCTACAAAGACCTCTACCCGACTGAATATACCTTCAAATATCCAAAAGCTGGTGAAAGGAATTCCACGGTCGGCATTTATATCTACGATATAAATGATAAGAGCATCACAAAAGCCGATGTGGGTCCGGAGAAAGATCAATACATTCCGAGAATACAATGGACCCAAAATCCCAATACTTTGTGTATCCTTCGTATGAACAGACACCAGAACCACCTGGATTATCTGTTTGCGGACGCGAATAGCGGCAGCACAAGGGTGCTGATTGACCGCGAAGATCCATCTTACATTGACATCAATGATGATTTAATCTTTCTAAAAGATGGACAACATTTCATTATTACCGACGATAAAAGCGGGTTTAACCACATTTACCTCTATGCTATTAATGGTAAATTGATCAGGCAGGTTACCCAAGGGCATTGGGTTGTCACGAAATTATACGGCATCAATGAAAATACCGGCACACTATACTACCAATCAACAGAAGCCTCCCCTTTGGAAAGAGATGTGTTTTCCATCGAGCTCTCGGGAAACAATAAAAGGCGACTCAGCCCTCAACCGGGAACCAGCAATGCGACCTTCAGTTCCGATTTCAGTTACTATATCCTGAACCATTCCAGTGTCGATTCGCCACCTTCCTATATTTTAAAAAACAAAGCCGGAAAGGTAGAACGTATCCTGGAAAATAACCAATCGGTTCGGGATGCCGCAAAGGAGTTTGGTATCCGGCCAAGGGAATTTTTCCAGTTTACTACCGAGGATAAGGTTACCTTGAACGGCTATATGATCAAGCCGGATAATTTTAAGCACACGACGGAATATCCTGTTTTGATGTATGTATATGGCGGTCCCGGCAGCCAAGAAGTGGCCAATGAATGGAAACATCGTATATGGCTGGACATGATGGCCCAGAAAGGGTATTTAATTGTCTGTGTCGATAATCGCGGTACGGGGTTCAGGGGCTCGGACTTCCAGAAGGCGACCTATTTAAAACTGGGGAAATATGAAACTGTCGACCAAATTGCGGCAGCCCGTTGGTTGGCCAAACAATCCTTCGTTGATGAAGACCGGATCGGTATCTGGGGTTGGAGCTATGGGGGTTACCTCTCATCTTTGGCCATTACCCAGGGTGCAGGTATCTTTAAAGCGGCGATTGCTATCGCCCCGGTGACAAACTGGCGGTATTATGACACGATTTACACGGAACGGTACCTGCGAACACCACAGGAAAACCAAAGTGGTTATGATGATCATTCACCGATCAATTATGCTAATAAACTGCAGGGTAATTTTTTACTCGTGCACGGCACTGCAGATGATAATGTGCATTTCCAAAACAGCGTGGTATTTTCCGAGGCCCTGATCCAAGCGAATAAACCTTTTGAACAAGCCTATTATCCCAACAAGGATCATAGTATTGCCGGGACCACGACCAGTATACACCTATTTAACAAACTGACAAATTTTATACTGAAAAACTTGTAATATTTACAAAACCGTTAAAAAATTGTGCTTTTTTATTTTTTTTCGATAATTAATTGCACTTTTGATGCGCAAAACAAATCGCTGCCCATCGCGCTAAATTAGATAAAAACAGTATGAACATCCCAGAAGAAAATGAACGTCCCGCGGCATCGGCCGCTGTAACCGTACCTCATAAAGGCGAACTCTTTGGGCATCCCAAAGGGCTCTATATCCTATTCTTTGTTGAACTTTGGGAACGTTTTTCCTATTATGGAATGCGGGCAATACTAACCCTCTTTTTGGTGGCACCCATCGTCGTAGGCTCCCCTGTCTCCGGATATGGCTGGTCGAATGAAAGAACCCTTGCTTTTTATGGCACCTATACCATGTTTGTTTATCTGACATCCATCCCGGGGGGACTGATTGCAGACCGTTGGCTGGGTCAGAAAAATACGGTAATGTTGGGCGGATTATTGCTTTGTGCCGGTCATGGAACACTGGCGCTGACATCCCCATGGGCATTCTTTACCGGCTTGGTGCTTATTGTGTTAGGCGTAGGCTGTTTAAAGCCCAACATTTCGACCATGGTTGGGGGTTTATACAAACAAGGCGATGACCGACGGGAAAAAGGGTTTTATTTATTTTACATCGGCATCAATATCGGCGCGCTGCTAGGGGCATTCCTCGTCGGCACCGTCGCGGTAAAGTGGGGTTGGCATTATGGCTTCGGATTAGCAGGCATCGGGATGGCTATCGGCCAAGTAGTCTATCTTTGGGGCCAACGCTACCTAAAAGGGGTGGGCGATTTTATTGGCAAATCTACATCCGGCAATAAAGAGCTGATGAAAAAGCCGCTCACCAAAATCGAAAAAGACCGCATGTTGGTTCTGTTTCTCTCTTTCCTGATCATCATTGTTTTTTGGGGTGCATTTGAGCAGGCCGGGGGCTTAATGAACCTCTATGCAGATCAAAAAGTAGATCGTACAATAAGCTTTTCACTACCCTTGGTAGGCAATCAAATACCAGCCTCCTGGTTCCAATCTGTTAATTCATTCTTCATCATTACCTTAGGTACCGCGGTGGGATCTTTTTGGTTCCTGTGGAAAAAAAGAGGAAAAGAGTCGTCTTCTTTATTTAAAATGGCCATTGGTACGATCATTATGGGTTTGGGATTCCTGTTTATGACAAAAGCTTCTACAGAGGTAAGCATGGCGAATGGCGAATATACGCAGAAGGCTGCTATGATCTGGTTGATATTGGCATACCTCTTCCATACCATTGGCGAGTTATGCTCCTCTCCTGTCTCACTCTCTTTTATCACAAAATTGGCACCCGTAAAGTATGCTTCTTTCATGATGGGTGCCTATTTCGCCGCTACAGGATTGGGCAACAAACTGGCCGGTTTCGTTGGCGCCTATTCGCAACGTGCGGGCGAATTCGAGATATTTACCGGCATTGCAATCTTTTGTACGGTATTCGGATTATTGATCCTGCTTATATTAAAACCCCTGAAACGACTTACCCATGGTGCAGATGATGCTTCCTATGTGGAAGAAACTTAATGAAACCCCAACGTATAAAATATGACGAATAATACCATTCAAAACGAATTTTTCAAATCAAAGGTATTGGGACATCCCGCAGGGCTATTTGTCTTGTTCTTTACCGAAATGTGGGAACGTTTTTCATTTTATGGGATGCGTGTTCTTTTGGTCAACTTCCTCACCATGGCTATCGTTGGGGTTGATAATCCGGGTTGGGGCTGGTCGACCGAAAACGCAGGGGCTCTCTTCGGCACTTATGCGGGTTTGCTCTACCTCACTCCTATTGCCGGCGGCATCATTGCAGATAAACTGGTAGGTTACCGCTGGGCCGTCGTGATCGGTGCCTTTATCATGACCTTGGGCCATGCTTGCATGGCCCTGGATTCCGAACTTTCCTTGTACCTTGGCTTAGGGCTGTTGGTGCTGGGCACAGGGCTGTTTAAACCTAATATCACTTCCATCATTTCTGAAATGTACAAATTCCTTCCTGAAAAGAAAGATGGTGCCTATACCATATTCTATATGGGCGTAAATGCGGGGGCATTTTTTGGGATGATGCTATGCGGATATTTGGCCGAGCGCATAGGCTGGAGCTGGGGATTTGGCCTTGCGGGCATCTTTATGTTATTGGGCACCCTACAATTCTGGTTGGCTAAACCTTTATTTGGGGATATTGGTGAAGTGCCGAAAGAAGATAAAAGCGATCAGATACCTGAAGGGGAAGAAGAGGGGGTTTACAAGCCTAACCGGTTTACACTTCTGGACAAAATATTGATCGGCATCACTTCAATTATTGGATTAACTTATCTCATTGATGACCCACTTTCTAAAATAGCAAATATCCATATTTTGCCACAGAATTCACCCATTACTTTATCGGGCACCCCTCTTTCGGGATCACTGGCTGTTGTCCTAATCGGCCTTCTTCTCTTTTTATTCCTGGTGATCATGAGGATCTCACGCTACACCAAAGTGGTGCGCGACCGTATGATCGCGGTCATTATCTTTGCCTTTTTCACGGTATTCTTCTGGTTGTCCTTTGAGCAAGGGGCTTCCTCTCTCATTATTTTTGCACGGGATTACGTCGACCGCACTTTGGAAGGTGGGGCGGCTCTTACTTTCAATGTCGTGAATACCTTGTTAACAGTAATCCCTTTGATTATTATTTCGTGGGTATTATGGCTTTTGGCAAGACAATCATTCAAGAAAATCCCCGGCTCAAACATTGTTTTGATCATCTGCTTTACATGTATCTGGGTACTTGTCCTTTGGATGCTTTACCGGGAGTTCTATGCAGAAACAACGGAAATCACTGTGTCTTGGTTTAGTATCCTGAATTCTTTCTTCATTATCGCCTTTGCATCCTTCTTTTCTAAATGGTGGGATAGCAAATACAATCCGTCAGCAGCGTTGAAATACAGTTTCGGGCTCATCTTATTGGGAATTGGCTTTGGATTATTGGCTTTTGGCTCGCAGGGCATGATTGCCGGTGCCAAAGTAAGTATGGTTTGGTTAATATTGGCTTATTTGTTCCATACCCTGGGAGAGCTGTGCCTATCACCTGTCGGTTTATCCTATGTCAGCAAATTGGTACCTGCCCGGATGATTGCATTTATGTTCGGAATGTGGTATTTGGCTGTTGCCATCGGACAAAAAGTAGCGGGAACGTTAGGAGGAAAGATTACCGCGATTACTGAGCAATACGACATTTCAACCTTCTTCCTCATTTTTACCGCCATCCCTATCGTGGCAGGGATAGTAGTAGCCCTCCTAAACCCTCTTTTGAAAAAATTGATGCATAACGTCCGTTAATAGGATTTCTAACAAGAATGTTTACCTTTACCCGCTAAAGCAACCAGATTCCAGTGTCAAATAACCTCGTCATTATTCCTACTTATAATGAGAAAGAGAACATTGAAAAACTCGTCCGGGCGATTTTTTCCCTACCCGTGGATTTTCACATCCTGATTGTCGATGATGGCTCACCTGACGGAACCGCACAAATTGTAAAAAAGCTTCAAAGTCAATTTACCGATCGCCTGGCACTTCAAGAACGAAAAGGGAAACTAGGTCTGGGTACCGCTTATATTCATGGCTTCAAATGGGCATTACGACATCAATACGAATATATTTTTGAAATGGATGCCGACTTTTCACATAACCCCGAGGATCTTCCCCGGATGTTAAAGGCTTGCCAGAGTGGGGCCGATATGGTCATTGGCTCCCGCTACATAAAAGGGGTTAATGTTGTCAATTGGCCCATGAGCCGGGTGTTGATGTCTTATTTTGCCTCTGCCTATGTACGATTGATTACCCGGATTAAGATACAAGACGCCACAGCCGGCTTTATCTGTTACCGGCGTAAGGTATTGGCTACCATCCCCTTGGACAGGATTAAATTTGTGGGTTATGCCTTCCAGATCGAGATGAAATTCACAGCACTGCAATATGGTTTTACGGTCAAAGAGATACCCATTATCTTTACCGACCGCACGGAGGGGACTTCAAAAATGAGTACCCGGATTTTCAGGGAAGCCTTCTTGGGTGTTATTCAGATGAAAATAGCCAGCCTTTTTAAGACCTACCCGAAGCCCTGATTTTAAAAAAGGAATCTTATCTTTGTTCAGCCTGACTTCTGAACATGAATGAACACTTGAATCCAAATGCTGAACAACTTGGCCAGCACGACCGCGAAATCGAAAAGGTGCTGCGGCCGCAGGCTTTTGATGATTTTGCGGGTCAACATAAAATCCTGGATAACTTAAAAGTATTTGTCCAGGCAGCGAGACTAAGAGGGGAAGCATTAGACCATGTCTTGCTGCATGGCCCGCCGGGATTGGGGAAAACTACCCTTTCGCATATCATCGCCAATGAAATGGGTGTCGGCATCAAGATCACCTCCGGTCCGGTTCTCGATAAACCCGGAGACCTGGCGGGCCTGCTTACCAATTTGAATGAAGGAGACATCCTGTTCATCGATGAAATACACCGCTTGAGTCCGCTCGTGGAAGAATACCTTTATTCAGCAATGGAAGATTTCAAAATTGACATCATGCTGGAAACAGGCCCTAATGCACGTTCTGTCCAGATTTCACTGAATCCATTTACCCTCATCGGTGCAACCACCCGTTCAGGTCTGCTTACTTCCCCTTTACGGGCACGCTTCGGCATTAATTCAAGACTTCAATATTACGATTCAAAATTATTGACAGGTATTGTGTTGCGGTCCGCAGGAATCATCAATACCCCCATCAGTGAAGAAGGCGCTTATGAAATTGCAAGGAGAAGCCGGGGCACACCCCGTATTGCCAATTCCCTTTTACGTCGGACACGTGATTTCGCCCAAATAAAAGGAACGGGAACAATTGATACTGCCATTGCAAAATATGCGCTGAATGCTTTAAACGTTGACGAGCACGGCTTGGATGAGATGGACAATAAAATATTAACTACCATTATCGATAAATTTAAAGGTGGTCCGGTAGGGTTGAAGACCATTGCCACCGCTGTAGGAGAAGACGAAGGGACAATTGAAGAAGTCTATGAACCTTTTCTGATTCAGGAAGGTTATATCATGCGTACCGCCCGGGGGCGGGAATGTACGGAGAGTGCTTACAAACATTTAGGAAGGGTGAACAGCCCAAAAGGAAATACGTTGTTTTAGGGGCTTTTCTTTTATGAAGGCCTTTCCCTTTTTCTGGAGACGAGATGAATATAGAAGTAAGAAACCTTAGCATCAAAGACTATACTGATTTAAAAAAATCCATGATTGAAGCCTATCATGGCTCACCCGGTGGCATTTGGTCGAAAACCAATATCAATGATTTGATAAAGCTCTTCCCTGAAGGACAATTGTGCGTAGAAGTGGATGAGCGGGTGGTTGCTTGTGCCCTGGCCATCATCACCGGCTCAAAACAAAGCAACCAATACCACACCTATACAGAAATCACCAATAATAGGTTCAGCACACATGATCCCGAAGGAGATGTGCTGTACGGCATCGAGGTGTTTGTACACCCTGACTACCGTTCGCTCCGTTTGGGGCGTCGTCTGTATGACGCACGGAAAGAACTCTGCGAACAGATGAACCTGAAAGGTATTATCGCCGGGGGAAGAATTCCCAACTACCACGAACATGCTGACACACTATCGCCGCGCCAGTATATCGAAAAAGTGAAACAAAAGGAAATCTATGATCCCACCCTTACCTTTCAGTTGTCGAATGATTTTCATGTGACCAAGATCCTCAAAAACTACCTTCCCGGCGATACGGAATCCCGGGAATATGCCACCCTGCTGGAATGGAATAATATCTATTATGACGCGGAGACCCGTTCCACCTCCCCTACCAAACAAACGATTCGCCTTGGCCTGGTTCAATGGCAAATGCGGAGCTTCAGCAATATCGAGGCCTTTTATGATCAAGTAGAGTTTTTTGTAGATGCAGTAAGTGGTTATAATGCGGATTTCGCGGTCTTTCCTGAATTTTTTAATACGCCCTTAATGGGTCCATATAACCTGCTTCCCGAAACGGAAGCCATGCGAAAACTTGCCGGGCTTACCGCTGAAATAAAAACGAAAATACAAGAATTTGCCCTGAGCTACAATGTCAATATTATTGCAGGGTCAATGCCCCTAGTGGAAGATAACAAGTTGTATAATGTTTCTTACCTCTGTCATCGCAACGGTCACTTCGATGAATATCGCAAAGTACATATTACGCCAAATGAAGTAAAACATTATGGAATGTACGGCGGTGATCAGGTTAAGGTCTTTGATACAGATTGCGGAAAAATTGGAATTCAGATTTGCTATGATGTAGAATTTCCAGAACTTAGCCGAATCATGGCGCAACAGGGGATGCAGATCCTTTTTATTCCGTTTTTAACCGATACGCAGAATGGGTATACGCGGGTACGAAACTGCGCGCAGGCCCGGGCAATCGAAAATGAATGCTATGTCGCTATTGCCGGTTCGGTGGGCAACCTCCCGAAGGTCAACAACATGGATATTCAATATGCCCAATCGGCAGTGTTTACACCATCCGACTTTGCTTTTCCCACCAATGCGGTAAAGGCAGAAGCTACTACGAATACTGAAATGTTGGTATTGGCCGACGTCGACTTGTACTTATTGCGCGAATTGCATGAGTACGGCACCGTTAAAACGGTAAAAGACCGGCGTACCGATTTATATCAAATAAACCTGATTAAATAATGCATCTTTTATAATATAGCCTATGCATTCTCTAAAAAATATCCTGCCTTTTTTTGCGATGTTGTTTTTCTGTACCCTATCATGGGCCCAGGAGTCACGATATCCTTTTGAGCTTAGTCTCGGCGGAGGTGTAACCACCCTATATGGGGATATGGAAGACCAGCGACTTGGTGGAAGTGCTATGCTTCGTTTTGCTTACCGCAAATCGAGTGCGTTCTCTGTCGGAATAGAGGCGCATCACGGCATCTTAAGGGCGGCAGGCACGATGGAGGAAGATACCGAGCAAACGGACCTGCTGGTATTTTATTCTGCCTTGCTTGATGTCCGTATGCGGCCTGTTCTTTTTTTTAATCCCCGGTACGGCGCTTTTCACCGGAACAAAACGCTTCCCGAATTCGTGGAAAGCTTTTATGTAGGTACGGGTGGCGGTTTGACCTATAACTACCAATGGAGAAGAGCGCAGACCTCCCGTGCAACCTTCGTTATTCCAGTAAATATTGGCTTCGACATTCCTTTAACAAGAAATTACTACATCCATAAACAACTTTTCTATTTGAACCTCAATGCACAAGGAGTCTTCGCAACGAATGACGATATGGATGGATATAATCCGGGCGGCTCAAATGATAAAAGAAATGACATGTATACCGTTTACTCGGTGGGCCTAATCATGAAATTATAGTCCTTCCCTAGGGTTGCCAATCTTTTCTCCCTCTTTGCGCTTTAACTTTTCCAAGATCTTTTTACCTCGATGCTGTATCGCGGCAGAACCCGTTCGCATATCAGATTCGATCTGCATGGAAAGTTCTTCCGATATCCAATCGAATTCACCGCTCAAGTAAAAGAGCACATCCATGCAATTTGCTTTGACCGCTACGGGTGCCAGGGAATCGATATACCAATGGAATACCACATCCACCAGGTCTTCCCGGTATTTATATCCCGTCACGATATCTTCATAGGGGTTTCCGGGAGCGGTATTGAATAAACACATCAATATCTTGGTGTAATGGCGCTGGCAGCTTTTATTGTCCTGCGAGGGCAGCCCTTTGATAAATTTGGGAACTAAGGGCCGGAAACGATCGGGAAAACAGCTTGCAATATGTTCCAACATCCACGACGCCCGAAAAGCAAGGGTGCCTTGTTTATCAAAAGATATATCAAGGAGCTCCTCTACCATGACTTTATCTTGCGAGATGGTGAGAGCAAGCCGTTTAATGGAGCCTTTCTCACGCATGGCAGCAATCGATTTACGCAAATCTTCGATGTCTTTCATAATGATCCTTTCCCTAAATTCGTGGTTTCAACTCCAGCACCTTAAACATATTGATATAGTTGCGTACAATTTCTATTATTATCGTTTTAGGCCCTCCTGACTTCAGTATATGGTATATATCATCCAATGAAGTATGCTTAACAGACTTAAAGTCAATCGATACAATTTCATCGTGAACAAGAAAACCGGCTTCCTCCGCCGGAGAACCTGATTCGACCCGACTGATAAAAAATCGGTTATAGGCACCAAAATCCAAATAAACCTCTATGCCCGACATATCATTCTCGAATGGATCTTTATAATGCCTATTTCGCTTCAGATAAATCGCCTCACCAGCATAGTCGACAAAGACCTGAAAGCGTTTTAACAATTCGCCGCCGAGGGTACCGTTCCGCCCCGGGTTAGTGGTCTTTGCGGCGACGTCTTCATAATCGGGAAAGGACGCAACTACATTATCGAGTGAAAAGTTCCCTAAGCTAAACCCTTTTACCCGTCCGATTTTCCCTTTAATAGGACCACTCAAGCCGATCCCTAAACTTGCAGGAATGGTTTTTTGGGGTAAGGGAAAGGGATCATCGTCTTTGGTTTCCAAGGAAACAGCATGGCTTGCCCCGGTATCCATGAGCAAACGCACCGGCATGCTTGCCGAGTCAGTACCATCCACCTCTATGCTGACATTTACATAAGGCTTACCATTGACAAGCTCGAAGGGTATTCGCTCACCCTTGCGTTTTCTAGGGGAATAAGGAGGATAAAAGACCAGGCGTTTCCATGCATAGTCTATTTTTACCAAGAAGCTCTTAAAAAAGTAATAGCCCAATATTCCTTGAATAGGAATGCCGACGTAAGATGATAAATCAAAGGGAGCATTCACAATCAAAACAGTAGGGATATTCTCGATAGAGGCATCCCCTACCGTGGCAGAAAGTTCGTTTGTGACATAGGTTTCAAAATCGACGCCAGTGCCCGCACCCACTAGTTTATAGGGCACCTTTTTTTTTATTTCCAAACTATCGGTAAGCCGGGTATCGGTGATCACCATCGGACCGACTCCCGTATCCAGTATAAAATTAAATGGGCCTTTATCGTTAATATAGAGCGGGATAATAATTAAATTCCTCACCAGCTTAAAAGGCATCATGTTCCTTCTCACCCCTTCTTTGAATGCAAACTCCTGTCCCACAGCGGTTCCAACGACACCGCCCACCACCATACATACCGTCACGACCAATACGCTTATCATTCGCATAACACTCCCGCTATATTTCTTAAATTTAAGGATTAAGATGACCGGATCAAAGAATTTTTTCATCCGGGGCGGCCCAGCCTTGGGTTGTCAGTCATTCGCTAATCTTCGCATTAAATAGTATCTTTGCCGCCATGATTACAGTATCGAATTTATCGCTTCGTTTTGGTAAGCGGGTTCTTTTTGAGGATGTCAATTTAAAATTCACACAAGGAAATTGTTACGGCATTATTGGGGCCAACGGGGCTGGGAAGTCCACTTTTTTGAAAATATTATCCGGAGATATCGAACCCACTACGGGTTCTGTGAGCTTCACCCCAGGCGAAAGAATGGCGGTATTGAACCAAAACCACTATGCTTTTGATGAATTTTCGGTACTCGAAACCGTGATGATGGGTCATGAAGAATTGTTCAGCATCATGAAGGAAAAAGAAGTGATCTACGCGAAAGAAGACTTCACGGACGCCGATGGGGAACGTGCGGGAGAACTTGAAAACCGGTTTGCTGAGATGGATGGATGGAATGCTGAAAGTGACGCTGCAACCTTGCTGAGCAATTTGGGAATCACCGAAGACCTCCATTATAAGCTGTTGAAAGAACTGGATGGCAATCAAAAGGTACGCGTGTTACTGGCCCAAGCCCTTTTCGGAAAACCAGATATACTCTTATTGGACGAACCTACAAACGACCTTGATATTGACACCATTGCCTGGTTGGAGGATTTTCTTGCCGGTTATGAGGCCATCGTATTGGTCGTTTCTCATGACAGGCATTTTTTGGATTCGGTATGTACACATGTGGTCGATATCGATTTCAGTAAGATGACTATTTATACCGGGAACTATTCGTTTTGGTATGAATCCAGTCAGCTAGCATTGAAACAACGTGCCGACCAGAACAAGAAAAAGGAAGACAAAGTAAAAGAGCTTCAAGAATTCATCCGGCGGTTCAGTGCCAATGCTTCCAAATCAAAACAAGCTACGAGCAGAAAGAAGGCCTTGGAGAAGATCAACCTGGATGAAATCAAACCTTCGAGTAGGAAATACCCGGCTATACTATTTAACGACATGAACCGTGAGGCGGGCGACCAGATTCTACAAATAGAAAATTTAGGAAAAGCCCTTAATGGAGAAATCTTGTTTGAGGGGGTAAATCTAATGGTCAACAAAGGAGATAAAATTGCGGTTTTATCTCAAAACAGTTTGGCCACATCGGCTTTTTATGACATTCTTACCGGAAGGGATGCGGACTATACCGGTTCTTTCAAATGGGGAATAACCATCAGCATCGCCGATATCCCCATTGACAACAGCCCATATTTCGATGGAAAAAACGAAAATCTCATCGATTGGTTGAGGGAATATGCAGAAACAGGAAAGGATGATCAGTTTATCAGGGGTTTTCTCGGGAAAATGCTCTTTTCCGGAGAGGAGGTACTTAAAAAATGTTCTGTATTATCGGGCGGCGAAAAAATGCGCTGTATGTTTTCCAGAATGATGTTACAGCAAGCCAACCTTTTACTTCTTGATGAACCTACCAATCACTTGGACCTGGAATCAATTACGGCATTGAACAACGGATTAAGTGATTTCAGGGGTACCGCTTTATTTACCTCCCGCGACCATGAACTAACTCAAACGGTAGCGAATCGCATCATCGAACTTACACCAAAGGGCATTATCGACAAGTTAATGACCTATGATGAATACATTCATGATGAAGCAGTGAAGGAACAACAAAAAGAACTTTATTAAAAAGGCTGTCTCAAATCGTCATCGTAACTCTTTAAGACAGCCTTCTTCTTAATCGGTTATGTTTTTATAACTGTTTTTCGAGCTTTTCAGCCAAAACAGACTTCGGTACCGCACCGATCTGCTTATCTACAATTTCACCATTTTTAAAATACAGCAAGGCTGGGATATTCCTGATACCGTATTTTACGGAAATATCCGGATTGTTATCGACGTTTACCTTGCCAACGATGGCCCTGCCATCATATTCTTTGGAAAGCTCTTCCACAAGCGGGCCCACCATCCTACATGGACCACACCATTCTGCCCAGAAGTCTACCAAAACCGGTTTCTCTGATTTCACCACAACCTCCTCGAAGTTGCTGTCTGTAATTTCGATTGCCATATTTTCTTCTTTATCTTGATATGTAATGTATTAACACGTTCTTCATCCCAATATCCTTGCCAAAACAGAGCAATAATCCTGATTCCATTAAATCTGACATTAGTTTAACTTATACCTAAGGCCTGAAATTTTTGAAATCGTTTCAAGGAAGTCATCATCGGGATTAATTTTGATGTTCCTTGAGGGCATTTCAAGCGTTATTTCCTCCTCATAGTCCAGTATTGTAAACTTTAATTCACATTTACGTTGTTCATGAAGGCTATGATTCCGCTCTACCAAGGCTTTCAAACCAGTCATAAAACCTTGTGAGATTTCGTGCAAAGGCAACTGCAGTGTGATGCATTTTGTCAATTTGTCACGGACCTCATTTAACAATTGGATGTGCTTAATCTTAAATTCCCAATCCCCTTTATTGCCGTAACGCTCATGGACATTCCCATGGAGCTGAAGAAAATAACCTTCTTGTATAAATCCTTTGAACTTGACATACTCTTCTCCAAAAACCGCTATCTCATACGAATCTGTATAATCTTCAAAAGTAAAAATCCCAAAGGGCTTTCCTTTGCGGGTGGTACGATGTACCGCCGAAGAGACCATTCCGCCAATAACTAATTCCTTGTTTTTAATTTTATTGAAAGCGGCTTTTATATCCATATCGCCAGCATCGCCTTTTACCTTTTCGATTAACAACAAATCGGCAACTTTGGCAGAACAGAAATGTTCCATCTCAACCCGGAAATTATCCAGTGGGTGTCCGGTTAAGTAAATGCCAATAAGCTCTTTCTCATGTTTTAACCGTTGTATCAGCTCCCATTCTTCACATTCAGGCAATACAGGTTCAGGAATATCCGCATCATTTGTTCCTCCAAATAAGGACATCGCGGCACTATCTTGATTATTTTGATAGTCATTGGCATACTTCATCAGCCGTTCTATCCCTGTAAGGGTATTGCCTGTAGGAACATGAAAAAACTGCGCTCTCGGTAAGCCAAAGCAATCGAATGCACCGCTGTACACCAAATTCTCAACAACACGTTTATTGACCGTCCGGGTATTGATCCGTCTCGCAAAATCGTTCACATTCTCATATGGCCCATTTTTTCTCCTTTCCTCTATAATACTCTCCACGGCCTTCTCCCCTACTCCTTTTATGCCTGACATGCCAAAACGAATTTCCCCTTTGGTATTCACGGCAAAACTCAATTCAGATTCATTGACATCCGGACCCAAAACTGCGATCCCCATCTTACGGGATTCCTCCATAAAGAAGGCAATTTTGTCAATGTTATGTTGATTATTGAGCACCGCCGCCATGTATTCCGGTGGATAATGTGTTTTTAAATAGGCAGTTTGGTAGGCGACAAATGCGTAGCAGGTAGAATGTGATTTATTAAATGCATAGGATGCAAAAGCCTCCCAGTCTGTCCACACTTTTTCCAGTGTTTTTTGGGGATATCCTTTCTTCTTTGCATTTTCAATAAACTGAGGCTTGAGTTTATCCAATGTCTTGCGGTCTTTCTTACCCATTGCCTTTCGCAACACATCGGCATCCCCTTTCGTGAAGTCAGCAAGCTTCTGCGAAAGCAGCATCACTTGCTCTTGATATACGGTAATGCCATAGGTATCAGAAAGATACTCTGCCATATCTTCCAAATCATAGCTCACTGCCTCACGCCCTTGCTTTCTATTGATATAACTCGGTATATAATCCATCGGACCCGGGCGGTAAAGGGCGTTCATGGCGATAAGGTCTTCAAACTTATCAGGTTTCAGATCCCGCAAATACATCTGCATCCCCTCGCTCTCAAACTGGAATGTACCTCTCGTTTCCCCTCGCTGATACAGCTCAAAGGTGGGCATATCATCCAACGGAATCTCATCGATGGCAATGTCTATTCCATGATTTTGTTTAATGAGCCGAAGAGCATCTTTGATAATGGTTAGGGTTTTCAGTCCCAAAAAATCCATTTTGATCACACCCGCATCTTCAATAACCCGGCCATCATATTGTGTGATCAATAACTCCGACTCTTTTGAAGTGGATACGGGAATGATATTGGTAAGGTCTTCAGGGGCAATGATAATACCCGCCGCATGAATACCCACATTTCGCACCGAACCCTCCAGAATCAATGCTTCCTTTAACACTTTCGCCTGTATATCATCCGGTTTGGAATGAAGCATCCGGAGCCTTTTTATATTCTCAAGGTCTTCCGGGTTATGCTGCTTCTTCAAATCCTCCAATGGGGCTGTCATCACATGATTGAGATTTGTCCCAGGTCGATCGGGTACCAATTTCGCCAAGGCATTTGAATCGCTTAATGGCAGATCAAGTACGCGGGCCACATCTTTAATGCTGCTCTTTGCAGCCATGGAACCATAGGTAATAATTTGTGCTACCTGATTTTTACCATATTTATCCACCACATAATCAATGACCTTTTGCCGGCCTTCATCATCAAAGTCGGTATCAATATCCGGCATTGATTTTCGGTCCGGATTTAAAAAACGCTCAAAAAGTAAATTGTATTTTATCGGATCAATGTTGGTAATGCCAATGCAATAAGCCACTACAGAGCCTGCCGCCGAACCTCTTCCAGGACCGACAAACACGCCTAGATCACGTCCCGCTTTAATAAAGTCGGCAACAATAAGAAAATACCCCGCGAAACCCATCGTTTTGATGGTAAAAAGCTCAAAATCAAGCCGCTCTTGTACTTCGGGTGTAATATCCTTATATCGCTCCTTTGCCCCGGTGAAAGTAAGGTGTTTCAAATATTCCCATTGATTTTCCTTATCGGCTTCGGGACCCTGATGCACTTTGAACTCCTCAGGGATTGGAAAATTGGGCAACATAATATCCCGTTTAAGCTGCAATGTCTCTACCTTATCCACGATCTCGCCCGTATTGTCAATACTCTCCGGGAGGTCATGAAACAAGGCACCCATTTCTGCTTGCGACTTAAAATAGAACTGATTGTTGGGAAACCCAAACCGATACCCCTTCCCTCCTTCCTCATCGGTTGCTATCGGCGTCCGCTGTAAATCATTCGTATTTACGCAGAGCAGGATATCATGCGCATTGGCGTCATCCTCATCAACATAATGAGAATCATTTGTACAAATAACTTTTACCTGATATTTCTTGGCAAATTTGAGCAACACGGCATTCACCTTTTCCTGTTCAGGAAGGTTATGGCGTTGTAATTCTATGTAATAATCTTCCCCAAAAAGATCTAACCACCATTTAAACTCTTCCTCTGCCTCTTCTTCGGTCCGGTTAAGTATATATTGCGGAACAATCGCGCCCAAGCAGCAGCTGGTAACAATGAGCCCCTCATGGTATTTAAGAATTAATTCCTTGTCGATACGGGGCCATTTGCTGTACACCCCTTCGATATAGCCCAATGAACAAAGCTTCACCAAATTACTATAGCCTTTGGCATTTTTGGCGATCATTAACTGATGGTAACGTTTGTCTTTCTTCTCTTTGGTAAATTGTTTTACATGGCGATCTTCTACCATATAAAATTCGCAGCCAATAATAGGTTTTATATTCTGTTTTGCCGCTTCAGCCACAAATTTGAACACGCCAAACATATTGCCATGATCTGTCAGGGCCATCGCGGTCATACCATCATTGCCGGCTTTTTTCAACATCCTGGGGATGTCCGCTGCTCCGTCTAGAAGGGAAAACTGTGAATGTACATGTAAATGTGTAAATTGAGGCATATCTATCTCCGCGTGGTTCAAAGATACAGAAATTGAAGCGAACAGGGGAGACCGAGTTTTCCACGATGGCAATGCTTATGCACAGTTTCCTGTTTATAAGCCGATAACCGTCTTGTCTTTGGGATATTTTATTTCATAGCCAAACACCAGCTTTCGGGTCTCGCCGGGAGCCAGCTTTAATTTCCAGCTTAACTCCCCTGTTTCTCGGTTAACATTTGCACCCGACACATCTCCCAAATCAACTTGTATATCTTTATCCCTGGAGATAGGGTATTGGTCTTTTACTTCAATGTGCACAGTTTCTTTCCGCGTATTCCTAAGGGAAATTTCATAAGTATAGGCCTGCCTGCGCGAATTCCCCAAGAAGGCCGTTTTCCCTTCTTCGTCAATACGTTTACGTTGTACCACAATCCGTTTATCACGACCTAAACTTAGGTTCAGTGTGTCTGTCACCACATTTGGATCGATGTACGATTTCCCGGCATAAGCCTTATCGACAATCAGGTTGGCATTTCCGGGTAAGAGGTTAAGCTTATCCCAGCCGGTCACTTTACCGATCAAAAAGGCGCTTGTATTTTGTTTTGGAACCGCCAAGTAAGTATACTGTGCCGGCAATTGATGGCTGACGAGCTGAACGGATTGCGGTTTGCCATTTGAATAAATATCATAGGGGGTTTGCACCACAAATTCGGCATTTAGCTGATTATCCACAACTTGGGCCATATCCTGTTGCGCATTATATCCCACAGCCGCAGATTCAAGCACCAACGCGCTCTTGCGTTTTAAAGGCGGCGCTGCGGCCACGGGCTGCCGGAACCGTAATTCCCATGGATGAAGTAGGGGTGCATTGTTATTCATACCAGGGCTGCCAGTAGCGAACTTCAACTGAACCTGTTTCCAGTCGACACCCGTATTTTGAACGAGATCGGCTTTATAGGCAAGCTGCAAATCGGATGTCAGGTCATCTAACTTAACCTCATAGAAAGGCGACCAGGAAACCTTTGTCGTAAAGTAATCGATATACAAATCGGCTTTGGTTGCCGCAGTGCTGGCAATACGCAAAACCAATTGCCCTGCTTGCTGGCTCGTGCTGTCGAGGCCATCTATTTGTTGTTTAAGGCGGTTGACGACCGCCTGTTGTGCCTCTTCTTCTCTTTTCAATGCAACAATTTGATCAGAAATACTTTTGTATTGATCACGGTAATAGGTAATCATTGACTTCAGTTGGGTGGGTGTAACACCTCCTTGTCCGCCTATGCTTTTATTAGCTTCTAATAAGGAGAGGGCACTTTCCTCACTTTTACGTTGATTAGAAAGATCATTCAATACAGCCAATGCATCATCCATTCGCTTTCGGTTTTCCAAATAGCCAGCGCTCTTATTCTCTCCGCCGTTTAAATAATCCCGTTCAAAAGAAGCTGATAAGACGGTGATCATAGGTTGACTGCTGGTTACGCGAATGCTTTGCACATCTACCTGCTGGGCAATGCGATTGATGACAAGCTCGCTGGTTCCGGCAGGTAGGGACACTCCCTGAACAAGATGATGCAATTCTGCGCCGTGATGATACACCGTGGCAGATTCCAATTTGGCATTTCCTTCAATGGCTTGTGCATGGACGACCTGTTGATGCAGGAGGCAAACTCCTATAAAGAATGATGCGGTTGTAATTTTCTTGACTAAATGTATAGGCATGTGTTCGAGATTTAGGTATTGCACTTAGACGTAAAAGTCGGGTTAAATGCTACGAATAACAAATTATTATGCAATTCATTCCTTGATCGTTTACGGAATTAATATCTTTGGCGAGGTTATCAAATAGCGTTTCGGACAAACATTTTAAATTAAAACCAGTTTATTATTAACGACACAACAAAACGCCGCTTCCTTGAATAAGATTGCCAAAATTAGCTTGAAAGTACTCTTATGGATTGTCATTGGGATCATTGGTCTAGTGTTGCTGGCATATTTCCTCATTCAGGTACCTTCCATACAAAATTATACGGTCCAAAAGGTTGTGCATTACCTGGAAGGAAAGATAGGAACACCCGTGAGACTCAATCGTATTAGCCTGGATTTGCCAAAACGCTTGGTATTGGAAGGTATTTATTTTGAGGATGAACAAAGAGATACCCTTGTTGCCGGGGATACGCTCAAGGTAGATATCAGCCTATTGAAGTTATTGGCCAATAAAGTGGAAATCAATGAACTTGACTTTCGTGGAATTACGGCAACTATTAACCGCACACTCCCTGACAGTGCTTTTAATTTTGATTACATTATCCGTGCCTTTACCACAGAGGAAGTCAACGAAACCTCAACAGATACCACGGCGGCGATGGCTTTTTCCATTGATAAAATCAATCTCGACCGGATAAGAATAAGGTATGCAGATGATGTCGTTGGCACCAGCGCAGCCTTATATTTGGGTCACTTGGATACCCGGATCAAAGTCTTTGACCTGGAAAAAATGTTTTTTGAAATCCCCAAACTCAACATCAATGGATTTTCAACACAGATCAAACAGTGGGCGGTGGCCGAAGCCGATGAGATTCCGTCAACTTCCGCTTTAGGTGTAGAAGCCGCGGCAGGTGAAGAAGCTCCTCTACCAGATATACGCATCGGCACACTTGAGCTGGCCAATATTGATATCGGGTATGAAGATCAGGTTACTGCCTTGAACGCGGCTCTTGCTTTCAAAACCTTGCAGGTTTCCTTTGATGAGTTAAATATCCCTCAAGAAAAGGTAGACATCAATAAAGTATTGTTAGAAGGCACAAGTGCCAGCATAGCATTTGGCAAACCAGCGGAGGCATCAAAAGCCGACACAACGACCGCCGACTCAACCCCCGTAGAATGGGTAGTAACGGCGAAAAGCATTCAGCTAAACGACAATCATATCCGCTATGATGACAACAATTTTCCCACAATTAAAAAAGGGATGGATTATAGTCACCTTAATTTGAAAAACCTCACCCTCGATCTGGAGAAATTCTATTTTTCTATGGATTCGATCCGGGGTGACCTCAACAACTTGTACGTTAAAGATACCAGTGGCCTGGAAGTAAAAAAACTGGCGAGCCAGTTTGTGTATACCGAAAGAGGGGCTACCCTTCAAGACCTTTATTTAGAAACACCGCACACCCTGATCCGCGATTACATCAAGGTAGAATACCCTGGCCTGGACAAGATAGCCGAGCACCCGGAATACATTTCCCTCGATGCCAATATCAAGAACAGCAAATTAGGGATGACAGATGTGCGGTTGCTCGTTCCCGAGCTGGATACCATGGAAGTAATGAAGCCGCTTCTCACACGCACATTCCACATCAATGGAAAAGTGAAAGGTCGTGTAGATAATATCAGCATCCCCAATCTCGAATTCAGCACATTGGATAATACGCGCCTGTCGGCTTCAGGAACTATTCAAGGCTTGCCCGATGTCGACAAAATGAAGGTTGACCTAAACATTCGGCAACTCAAAACCGGAAGGGCAGATCTCGACCGCCTGGTTGCCAAAAGCCTCTTGCCCGATAGCATACAATTACCCGAAAGCCTGGCCCTGCATGGAAAAATAAGCGGGGGAATGTCGGGCTTTAACACAGACCTGCACCTGAACTCATCCATAGGTACGGCAGATGTGAACGGCAAATTCTTATTGGGACAGGATACCACCTATAATGCGGATATCCGCATTGCCGATTTCGATTTGGGAAGTCTGATGGGCAACGATACTACCTACGGAAAAATTACCGTTTCCGCAGCGGTCAATGGCAAGGGACTGGACCCGGCAAAGGCGGTAGCCGACCTGGAAGCGGACTTGCATAGTCTGGTATACAATGGGTATACTTATTCCGGCATCAATTTTAAAGCAAATGCAAATCAAGGTGATATCGTAGCGAACTTAAGTAGTACTGATCCCAATATCAAGATGGACCTTGATGCAAATGCAGCCATGGATGGAAAATACCCCAGTGTTGAACTCAGGTTAAACATTGACAGCATCAATTTAAAGAACCTCAACCTTAGTGACGATGACATCCGTTATCATGGTCAACTTGAGGCAAACTTGCCTACCGCAGATCCCGACTTCTTAAATGGCGACATTCATATCCTGCATTCCCTGGTTTATTATAACGGCGACCGGTTTGCATTAGATAGCATTAGCTTGCACTCCGAAGCAGAAGACTCCTTGAAATTCATGAGCTTATCTTCAGAGTTTCTCAGTGCACAGCTCATCGGGGATTACAAATTAACAGAGCTCTCCACGGCCGTTCAAGACGTTATAGGAGCGTATTACCAACCCGAACCCAAAACAGATACCGCTACCTACAGCCCCCAGTCTTTTGAGTTCAGCGCAGCGTTTATACGGTCGCCTTTTATAGAAGGCTTTGTTCCTAGTCTAACCGAAATGCAGCCGGTTACGTTGGACGGAAACTTCATGAGCGAAAACAAATCGATCAACATACGGCTGGGTGCCAAGCATATCTTATACGACGGCATGCTCGTCGATACGGTCAGTCTTGATCTTAATACGGCAGACAGCACCATGTATTATGCCGGTAATATCGGGAAAATAGCGATTTCAAATATCCAATTCATCAATACCTTATTGAGTGGGACCATAAAAGACAGCAAAATCGATATCGGATTATGGGTGAAGGATTCTACAGCTAAAGAACAATACCACATTGGCGCCGATCTATTTGCCCAAAACAAGGATTTTATTTTCAAATTGCAGCCTGATGGTTTAATGCTGAATTACGAAGCATGGAATGTCGATCCCCAAAATGAATTGCGCTTTGGAGAACAAGGAATCCTGGCACACAATTTTATTCTGGAAAACCAAGGCCAGTCCCTAAGCCTGCTTTCCCAAGATTCCACCTTAAATGCTCCCATCCAAGCGACATTCGATGATTTCAGAATAGAGACTTTTACCAAATATATTGAAAGTAATACTTTAAAAATAGGCGGCGGCATTAATGGAAATGCACTGATCGACCGTTTGGAAAGTTCCCCCGTTTTTGTTACCGATCTAACCATTGATGATTTTTACTTTGGCAATGACACCCTTGGCAATATCAATATGAAGATCGACAATAAACTGGAGAATACGTATACCGCGAATATTACCATAAACGGAGAAGGAAATGATGTCAATTTAAGCGGCGACTTTGTCAATCCGCCTGAAGGAAATTCCAGCTTAGACTTCATACTCGATCTTAGAAATCTAAACATGACGACCTTAGAAGCCTTTTCGTTCGGAAACATACGAAATACAAGCGGCTCTCTATCGGGTGAATTGTCGATTAGAGGAAACACCGCTGCACCGCGGATCAATGGCGATCTCCTATTCAATAAAGCGGCATTAAATGTTTCTATGTTAAATGCCAGGTTCCTGATCGATCAACAAAAAATCAATTTTTCTGATGAAGGATTAAACTTCAGAAAGTTCACCATTGCTGACAGCATCGGAAATAAGGCGTCCATTACCGGGAAAGTACGCACAAAAACCTATACTGATTACGCTTTTGACCTGAATGTGGATGCCAATAATTTTCAGGTCGTCAATTCCACCGCGAAAGACAATGACCTTTTTTATGGAAAATTATTTATCAATACTGACCTGACTATTTCAGGCAATATGGATAATCCTGTAGTAAATGGCACGATCGGCGTGAATGAAAAAACGGTATTAAGCATCGTTGTGCCCGACGATAACCCGGGTTTGGTCGAAACAGAAGGAATCGTGGAATTCGTTGACATGAGTGATACCAGCAACTTCAATTTATATGCACTTCAAGATACACTATTAACCAATACCCTCACGGGAATGGATGTGTCCCTCAACATTGACATTGACCCAGATGCCGCATTCAATATCATTATCGATCCGGGGAGCGGAGATGCCTTGTACGCGAAGGGCAAAGCGCAGCTCACCGCGGGAATCGACCCTAGTGGCGCGGTTACAATGGCCGGCACCTACGAGGTCTCGGAAGGGAACTACCAACTTTCTTTTAACATGTTAAAGCGAAAGTTTGATTTCAAGAAAGGCAGTACCATTACGTGGAGCGGCGATCCCCTAGATGCAGATTTGGATATTACGGCGGCCTACCTGATAGAAGCGCCGCCAATTGATTTGGTGGAAAACCAGTTGAGCGGTCAAAACTCAAATTATTACAAAGAGAAAATTCCTTTTACCGTGGATTTGTTCATAAAAGGTAAAATGATGAAACCAGAACTCTCTTTCGGCATCAGTCTCGAAGACAATTCTTCGGTCTCCCAAGATGTCAGCAGCTTAGTAGAGACGCGTCTCGCACAAATTGAAGAAGATGAATCTGAGCTGAATAAACAGGTTTTTGCTTTGATTGTCTTGGGACGCTTCGTAGCTGAGAATCCATTTTCCAGTTCTGCCGGGGGAAGCATCGGCACCATGGCAAGGGAAAGTGTCAGTAAATTGCTGAGTGCCCAATTGAATAAACTGGCAGGAGATTTAATTGCCGGTGTCGACCTCAATTTTGATTTGGAATCGACCGATGATTATAGCACCGGAAGACAGGAAACAAGAACCGACCTGAATGTGGGCTTATCCAAGAACCTATTAAATGATCGTTTAAAGGTAACCGTAGGATCAAATTTTGAGTTGGAAGGTGCCAACCAGCCGGGGCGGCAACCGACAAACATTGCAGGTGATATTTCCCTGGAATATCAGCTCTCACGTGACGGGCGTTACCTCCTACGGGCTTACCGAAAGAATGAGTATGAAGTTACCTTACAAGGACAAGTGATAGAAACCGGCCTCGGCTTCGTGGTAAATATGAGTTACGATGATTTCAAAGAGTTGTTCATGAATTCCAAGAAACTGCAACGCTACCAAAAGCGGAAGGCTGCTATCACGGCAAGAAAATACATTGAGCGCGAAGAACGTCCTGAAAGAAGGAGAAGACGCAGATCGGATCAAAAAACCGAAGAAAGGAGTGAAAATGAAAAATAGACGCCATTTATTATTTTTTATTCCAATCGGCTTATTGTTCTTTGCTTCGTGCAGCAACATAAAATACCTACAGGAGGGTGAAAACCTCTATGTCAAGGGAAAGGTAACCTTGCAACCCGACACCTCTTTTCCCGAGAAGTACATTGAACCCCTCGAAGAAAGACTGGAAGGTGACCTCCGTCCCCAACCTAACAGTACCATCCTTGGCCTGCGGCCCAAACTATATATCTATAACCTGGCACGCAATGCCAAAAGTGAAAAAGGATTGAAAGGATGGTTGAAATACAAGGTGGGGGAAGCGCCAGTATTGTTAACAGATGTAAACCGCGAATACAACGAAAAGCTGTTGACCAACCGCCTCGAGAATTTTGGTTTTTTTCAGGCGGAAGTCGCTTCCGATGTATCGATAAAGAATAGAAAAGCAACGGTAACCTATCTGGCAAAACCCAACCATAATTATAAGATCAATAAGGTAGTCTTCAGCTTAGACAGTTCGGCATTGGGGAAAGCTGTCAAGAAGACCCAACAAGCTTCCCTATTGCAAACCGGAAGCCCTTACAATTTGGATGTCATTATCAGGGAGCGTGAACGGATCGACAATGAACTAAAAGAGCAAGGATATTATTATTCCAGTCCGGATAACTTCATTATCCAGGCCGATAGCACCATCGGGAATCACCAAGTGGATCTATTTGTAAAGATCAAAAAGGAAACCCCGAAACAAGCACGCCAGCCCTATTACATCAATAATATCTACATTTACCCCAACTATACCATCATCCAGGGCGATTATAAGCTATCACAACCCGATTCCTCCAACTTTTATAAAGGTTTTTATGTGGTAGACCCCGACCATACCTTTCGGAAATTTGCATTGGCACGATCCATGTTCTTCAAAAAAGGTGCTTTATATAACCGCACACGACATAATCTCGCCATAAGCCAGCTAGTCGGCTTAGGCACCTTCAAGTTTGTAAAAAACAACTTCGTATTGGTCGACTCCTCCGAAAACCTGCTTGATGTTTATTATTACCTTACTCCCCTTCCTAAAAAAGCCCTTCGTTTGGAATTGCTGGGGAAGACCGCATCGGTCTATAATGGATCTGAAGCGAATCTAAGTTGGAGCCACAGGAATGCCTTTAAAAGTGCCGAACTTTTCAGGGTGTCGGTATTCGGGGGCTATGAACTTCAAACCGGTGGCGATGTAAACCTTCACTCCAGCTTTTACCGCTATGGAGCCGAAGCAAGCCTTACCTTCCCCCGTTTGATTGTCCCTTTCCAATGGACGTCAACCAGGCAGTTCGTTCCGCATACCAACATCACCACAGGGTATGAATTTATGAACAGGCAGGGGGCTTATCGCTTGAATTCCATGAAATTTTCGTTTGGATATTCCTGGAAGGAAAGCAAATACAAAGAACATGAACTCGACTTATTGGAGATCGGTTACGTTCAACCCGGAAAAATCAGCCCGGAATATGAAGAAGAGTTGGCAAAAAACCCTAACCTTCGCCATGCCATAGAGAAGCAATTTACCTTTGGACCGAATTACTTCTTCACTTTCACAAATACGATGGATGCCCAAAAGCGGAATACGATGTATTTCCGGGGTGGATTGGATTTGTCAGGAAATATTTATGGTTTGATAAAAGGGGCAGACTACGATAAGGGCAATGTATATCAGCTATTGAATGCTGACTTCGCACAGTATATCAAAGTAGAAACCGACTTCAGGAATTATACCAAAATCGGAAATAATGCCGAAGTAGCTACCCGTGCCATGTTCGGTTACGGATATGCTTACGGAAACTCGAAAACCTTACCCTATGTGAAGCAGTTTTTCACAGGCGGTCCCAATAGCCTCCGTGCATTTAGGGCGAGGGCCATTGGTCCGGGCTCCTATGAACCGGAGGAAATAGGAACCAATAACTTCATCCCGGATATGACGGGGGACATCAAAATCGAGCTGAATGCAGAATATCGGAAGAAGTTGTTTAGCATTGTCCATGGCGCCCTCTTTGTCGATGCAGGGAACATCTGGTTGTTGCATGAAGATGTCAATAAACCCGGGGCCAAGTTTAGCAAGGACTTCCTTAGTGAAATGGCAGTAGGAGCTGGCTTAGGGCTTCGTTTTGACCTCAGCTTTTTGGTTCTCCGAACGGACCTGGCCATTCCGCTGCGAATCCCCTACCTGCCTAAAGGGAACCGCTGGGTAATGGACGAGATTGATTTCGGCGATAAACAGTGGCGGAAAGAAAACTTGATATTCAACCTGGCTATTGGTTATCCATTTTAACGGAAGACTCCCACAGCCTTCGATATGCTCAGGCAAACTCTAAAATCGCGTTAAATAAAAAAATGAACCGCCATCCGCTTTTCAGATTTCCATTATTATCCTTACCTTGGTCCGTCGATATATCAATATCACATCTAATCTTACACACAAAATATTAACCAAAATGAAAATAACCGTAGTAGGTGCCGGATCGGTCGGTGCAACCACAGCAGACAATATCATTAGAAGGGAATTGGCTGAAGAAGTAATCTTACTGGATATCAAAGAAGGCTTTGCAGAAGGAAAGGCACAAGACATGTCGCAAACAGCTGCCCTTTTGGGCTTTGATACACGTATCAAAGGTGTCACGGGTGATTATAGCCAAACAGCGGGCTCCGCGGTAGCTGTCATTACTTCCGGGCTACCCCGCAAACCGGGAATGACCCGCGAAGAACTTATCGGCACCAATGCGAACATTGTCAAATCCGTAGCCGAAAACCTATTAAAATATTCCCCGGATATTATTCTGGTTGTTGTCTCCAATCCGATGGATACCATGACATACCTCACTCTTAAAGCTACCGGACTGCCAAAGAACCGGATTATCGGCATGGGCGGGACATTGGATTCCGCACGCTTCAGGTATCAATTAAGTCAACATTTAGGTGCTTCACCGGCCGACCTAAATGCAATTGTTATTGGAGGTCACGGCGATACTACCATGATTCCACTTATTAAGCATGCTACATGGAACAGCCTTCCGGTTACCAACTTCTTATCACAAGAACAACAAGACAATATTGTCCAGGCCACAATGGTTGGCGGGGCAACATTGACTAAATTGATCGGGACTTCTGCATGGTACGCGCCTGGGGCTGCCAGTGCCGCTGTGGTGGAGAGTATTGTCCGCGACCAGAAGAAACTGTTCACCGCTTCGGTATTACTTGAGGGCGAATACGATCAACAAGATATCAATATGGGCGTACCTATCATCATCGGCAAAAACGGGGTCGAAAAAATCCTGCCCCTTGAGCTTGACAGTGAGGAGAAGGCAGCCTTCGAAAAGAGTGCTGCAGCAGTTAGAACGATGAATACAGTATTAAAAGATTCGGGAATTATCTAAATGACTCGTATTCCCTTAACTTTATTAAATTTGCAAGACGATGGCTTCCACTTATTGGTGGAAGTCGTCGTTTTTAATAACACCTTCAAAGCGGTATTGGATACAGGAGCCTCTAAAACAGTATTCGACAAACGTACCGTTGAACAATATGCCGACCATGAACATATTGTGCTTTCAGAACATTTGTCAACCGGCTTAGGTACCAATTCGATGGAGAGCTACACCCTGCTGATCCCTGAATTGGAATTGGGTGATATACATTTGAAGAACTATGAAGTGGCCTTATTGGATTTATCCACCATCAATATCGCCTACGAACAATTGGAGATCACACCGGTAATTGGTGTCATCGGCGGCGACCTCCTCTTAAAATACAATGCCATTATTGATTACAAGCAGACCGCCCTTTTTCTAAATCCTTAGCAGCTTACCTTCCCAATCCCGGTCACTCCTCCTTATTGAAGCCGCTTTATTTTGATCTCTTTGGTTTGTGCCACAATTAAGGGAACGCGTTCAACCGTCACAAAACTCGAATCCAATCCAAAGCCCCTTTCCTCTGTAAGGCTCATCCTCCTAAGGATATTATACCCATCAATGACAATGCGCTTGATGAAACCAAAATCATTAGAACGTGAAATCACCTTTTGCAAAACGACAAACCTAAAGTCGCCAACAATATTATACTTTTTAAGACTTTTGTAGCGGGTCGTAATATCAATTTCGTTATTCTTCACCATGTCTTCAACCACTTTCCTCAACAAGAGGCTTATACGCTGTTCTACACGGAAGCCTAGTCTGAAATCGATACGGATCACCTTCCCTTTTACAAGTTGTTCTACCTTATATTCACTGGTATGGGGTGCATCGGTCACATCGACATGTACCAACCAATACACATCTGCACGTTTAGGTTTTTTCTGCAAGATGGAGTAAATGATCTTCGACTCAATTTCAGATTTAAAATTGGCGCTGGTCAAGTAAACGAGCTGGGAGGCATAACGGGGGACAGATTCATCTTCGCTCAATTCACTTAACACTTTATAATAGGGTTCAATGTCAACAAAACGGACATACTTGTTCTTAATGCGCCTTGCCCACCACCAACACAGCATGACAGCAAACAATACCGAGGCAAGGATAATGGTAAACCATCCGCCATGGGTAATTTTAACACCATTGCTGATCAATAACGCAATTTCTATAACAAGGTAAAACACCAAAAAGACAACCGCCAGTATCTCGGGAACTTTCTTCCGGGCCAGGTAAGCGGTCATTAAGATGGTCGTCATCAAGAAGGTGATGTTGATGGCCAATCCGTAAGCGGCTTCCATATTGCTCGATTCCTGAAAAATTAGGATGACAGTCATACACCCAATCCATAAGATCAAATTAACGGACGGAACATACAACTGGCCCTTCTGAATACTGGGATAATTGATCTTCACCTTGGGCCAAATATTAAGGCGTACAGCTTCAGAAATCAAGGTAAAGGAGCCGGATATCATGGCCTGGCTTGCAATTACGGCCGCAATGGTGGCAATGACAATCCCAAACATCAAAAATGATTCAGGCATAATCAGGAAAAAGGGATTTCCACGTTTTAGCAACAAGCCTTGATGCTGCATCAACCACACACCCTGTCCGAAGTAATTAAGCAATAAACAAGCTTTTACAAAAATCCAGCTGATCCGGATATTTGACCGTCCGCAATGACCTAGATCTGAATACAAGGCTTCAGCGCCCGTCGTACAAAGGAAAACAGCACCCAAAATAAACCAGGAATTGGGGTAGGTAATCAAAATATGGTAGGCATAATAGGGGTTAATTGCCTTAAAAATACCCGGTTGTTGTACCACATACAGCAAACCCATCACTGCCATGGTTGAAAACCAGATAAACATCAACGGACCAAATACCCGGCCTACGATCGAAGTGCCGAAACGTTGAATCAGGAAAAGCGAGGAAATAATGACAATTACAATAGGTACAGTGGGCAACTCAGGAAAATAAATAAGCAATCCTTCTATAGCAGAAGAAACTGTAATGGGCGGCGTAATCATTCCATCTGCCAATAAGGACGCTCCTCCAATCATTGCCGGAAAGATGAGCCATTTGGCACGCCGCTTCACCAAGCTATAAAGAGACAAGATCCCTCCCTCACCCTTGTTATCGGCCCGAAGAACGATCACCACGTACTTCAAGGTCGTTTGTAGGGTCAGTATCCAGAATATACAAGATAAACCCCCTAAGACCAAGTCAGAACTAATGGCATTGTTACCCACTATTGCCCGGAAAACATATAAAGGGGAAGTGCCAATATCTCCATAGATTATCCCTAAACTAATCAGTAAACCTATCGAGCTTAACTTGTGTAAATTACTGGTTCTTTCCACTATGTATTGAAAAATATCGAAGCAAATGTAGACAATATACTGATAACACAAATATTTTTAACAGCATGATACGGGATCAGTAAGTTAAGAACAACGTTTTCTAATGTTAAAAATTGTTAAAAAGGAAATATTTTTTCATTTATAGTGCAGAATCCAGAAAAAATGTTATACTTTTGTACTAGATTTAATTATCTATGAAACACAGCTACCTCTACATATATTTATTTACCCTAGCTTTGATCGGCACGCTCTTCGGTTCTCCACAGGGCAGCTTGGCGCAAACATCAAACGGTGCGATTGACAGCGCTAAAACGCATAGTCAGAAAGCCGCGATCAGGGATACCCGGAACAATCGGCCACAAGACCTCAACATTGCATTTAAACCCTTTACCCCTTTTACCTTGGGTTATAAAAATGAAGCAGATAGTAAGGTATTGAGCAATGTAAAGGTATTTCCCAACCCGGTATCAGACCAAATTAACCTTGCTTTTAATTTAAACAAAGATAGCAAGGTGACCATAAAAGTAATGGATGCCTTGGGAAATGATGTAATGACCCTTCTCTCCCAACAATTAGCGGCGGGTGATCAAAATCATGGATTTCCTTTGACCAGCAAATTAAATACGGGCTATTACTTTATTCGTGTCATGGCTGGAACGGAAACCATCGTGAAAAGAATACAGATATTATGAACTGAATTCATAGGATAAAAAAGCATTTTCGATAATGTCGAAAATGCTTTTTTGTTTACGTACTTTTATGAAATTGTTAGCGTTCTTTCATAAGAGGTCCATCAAGCAACTTATTATAATTATTCCAATGAAAATAATCTGTGTCGGAAGAAATTATGTAGCCCATGCCGAAGAGCTCAACAATGAAGTTCCTTCAAAACCAGTTATTTTCCTTAAACCAGACACAAGCGTCCTGAAAAACAATGCGGATTTCTACTTTCCACCTTTTTCCAAGGAGATCCATCATGAAGTGGAACTGATTGTGCGCATTTGCAAAGAAGGGAAATACATCGCGGAAAAATTTGCAGGGAATTATTTCGACAAAATAGGATTAGGGATAGATTTCACTGCACGCGACATTCAACAACAGCATAAAGAGAAGGGTTTACCCTGGGAACTGGCAAAAGCATTTGACCATGCTGCCCCTATTTCTGAACTAGTGGACAAAGCTGAATTCCCGAAGCCCGATGACCTCCATTTTCATTTAGAGAAAAACGGCAAACAGGTCCAAGTGGGCCATACAGCCCTGATGATCTTCAGCATTGAACAACTCATCGCTTTTGTTTCTCAATACATTACTTTGCGGAAAGGCGATATCTTATTCACCGGAACACCCGCAGGAGTGGGTCCCATACAAGTTGGCGACAGCCTCACAGGGTTCCTGGAAGGCAAGAAACTTTTGGATTTTCATATCAAGTAAAATGGTGAAACTATATCCCCTTCTATTACTCGCATTTTTTTCAACCTTAGGCTCTCCGGTTTTTCCACAGGAAAATACCACACCACATTATCCCCAAGACTATTTCCGTCCCCCTTTGGCATTGGCTCCTCAAGCGTCAGGGTCTTTTGGCGAACTTCGGTCAAACCATTTTCACTCGGGAACGGATTACCGCACCCAGCAGCGTATAGGCCATCCGGTCTATGCCGTTGCCGATGGTTTTATCTCACGGATACGGGTCCAAATAGGCGGTGGAGGAAATGCCCTGTATATAGACCACCCCAATGGATATACCAGCGTGTATATGCATCTGTCTGAATTTAACGATCAGATTACTGCCGCGCTGCGGAAACAACAATACAGCAAGCAGACTTTCGCCATTGATTTTCCAGTGGAAAAGAAAAAAATGCAAGTTAAAAAAGGCGATATAATCGCTTTGTCAGGCAATTCCGGTGGCTCGACCGGGCCGCATCTGCATTTTGAACTTCGTGATACCAAAACAGAGAAGACTCTCAATCCGCAACTCTTCGGTTTATTGATCCCTGACCGCCTCCCCCCGATTATAAGTGGCTTTACGGTATTCAGGTTGGGTGAGGCTCCCTTTTCTGAAAATACACCCCGCGAACACCTCACCTTGACAGGTGGCAACGGGGAATATAGGCTCAGCCCTTCACAAGTTATCCATATCAATGGGAACACTGGATTCGGTGTCGTGGCAGTAGACCCCAACTCGGCCTCCGCGAATAAGAATGGCATCTATGAAATGGAACTGCTTCTGGATGGAAACACCATTTTCACCTCCACACTGAGCGGCTTTTATTTTGATCATAGCCGCGCCATCAATGCCTATATAGACTATGCCACGTATATTTTCAAGGGGCGTCGGATTCAAAAGGCCTTCGTTGAACCCGGCAACCCCTTAACCATTTACAGCCATTTGGTCAATAAGGGACTCATAGATATCAAAGACAATGAAATCCATCAAATGATCTACCGGGTCAAGGACGTGAAGGGGAATACCAGTACGGTGCATTTTTCAGTGAAGTATGATCCGGCTTTAGTCGTCGACCAACATCTAAAAAACAACACGAAATACTTTGACTTTACCCGCGAAAATGAATTCGTTACTGAAAATGCAACCCTTCGTATTCCACCTAATTCCCTGTATAGCGACCTCTATTTCATATATTCCAGATCAGCCAAACCATCCGGTCGGGCCTTCTCGGCCATGCACCATATCCATAACAGGATGATTCCGCTTCACAAAGGATATACCTTAGCTATCAAAGCTGAAGCATTGCCAGAGAATCTGCAGAGCAAAGCCTTACTCATTGATAGCAGGGGGCACGCCCAAGGCGGAACCTATAAAGACGGCTTCGTGACTGCCAAAATGAGTTCCTTCGGAAGCTTTTATATTGGGGTAGATACCCAAGCGCCTAGCATACGGGCATTGAATATCAGCGAAAACAAAGTGATGAAGGGCATCTCCAAAATGAACTTTAAGATTTCTGATGACCTATCCGGCATTCAATCCTTCAATGGCTATATAGATGGCAAGTGGGTATTGATGGAATATGACGCGAAATCGGCGTCACTATGGCATGTCTTTGACAAATCGCTTCAAGGAAAACACCATTTCAAATTAGTGGTCGACGACTGGAAGGGAAACTCAAAAACAATTGAAATTAATTTCATAAAATAAGAATTAGCATGGAAAATTTGCAAGAGGGCGATAAGGCGCCCGCATTTACCGCCAAAGACCAGAATGGCAATCAGGTATCTTTAGCCGACTTTTTAGGAAAGAAAGTGATCTTATATTTTTACCCCAAAGACAATACACCCGGCTGCACTGCCGAAGCATGTAATTTTAGGGACCATTATGAAAGCTTGACAAGCGAGGGCTTTGAGGTCATTGGTGTCAGCGTTGACGGGGAAAAATCACACCAAAAATTTGTCAGCAAATATGAACTTCCCTTTTTACTATTGGTCGATGAGGATAAAAAGATTGTAAACGACTATAACGTATGGGTAGAGAAAAACATGTATGGCAGGAAATACATGGGTACCGCAAGGAAAACCTTTATCATTGATGAAAAAGGAAAAATCCAACACATCATCCATAAAGTAGACACCAAAAATGCCGTTGGGCAAATCAGGAGCCTCCTATCCTAAATCCATGTTGCCACCTTTGCCAATCCGTTCACATTGCTTATCTTAGCACCCTAAACATGAATTGATACCAATGAGTGCAGATATTGCAAAATTAGAAAAAATAGCATCGCAAATCCGTAGGGATGTATTGCGTATGGTACACTGTTGCCAATCTGGCCATCCCGGGGGATCACTTGGATGCGCCGATTATTTTACGGCCTTATATTTTCACATTTTAAAACATGACCGCCAATTTAATATGGACGGCATTGGGGAAGATTTATTTTTTCTTTCCCAAGGACATATTTCACCCGTATTCTATAGCGCACTTGCCCGATCAGGCTACTTCGAGGTCAGCGAATTAGCCACTTTCCGGAAGATCGACTCCCGCTTGCAAGGACATCCCACACCCCATGATGGCCTTCCGGGAATCCGCATCGCTTCAGGATCTTTGGGCCAGGGACTTTCCGTGGCACTTGGAGCGGCACAAACCAAAAAGTTGAACAAAGACAAGCAACTGGTGTTTGTACTCATGGGAGATGGGGAATTGCAGGAGGGACAAGTATGGGAAGCCGCCATGTACGGCGCACATCATAAAATAGACAACATTATCGCTACCATAGATGTAAACGGACAACAGATTGACGGACCTACTGAGAAAGTGATGTCTTTGGGGAACCTGCGTGCCAAATGGGAGGCCTTTGGCTGGGATGTGATGGAGATGAACGGGAATAACATGGCCGATGTGATTAGCGGATTGGAACTGGCGGTCGCGAAGAGCGGTAAAAGCAAACCTGTTATGATTTTAATGCAGACGGATATGGGATATGGGGTGGACTTTATGATGGGAACCCATAAGTGGCACGGAATAGCGCCGAATGATGAACAATTGGAAAACGCATTGGGCCAGCTTGAAGAAACCCTTGGGGATTATTGAAAAGTCCACCTTACCAACATGCCGAGATACCTGTAATCAAATGAAATCAAAAAATAAATGAAGAAATATACCTTTACCGAAAAAAAAGACACCCGTTCAGGTTTCGGTGCCGGTCTTGCCGAATTAGGTAAAAAGAACGACAAGGTTGTCGCGCTTTGTGCCGACTTAATAGGTTCCCTGAAAATGAATGCCTTTAAAGAGGAGTTCCCAGAACGATTCTATCAAGTAGGCATCGCCGAAGCCAACATGATGAGCCTTGCCGCAGGCATGACTATTGGTGGAAAAATACCTTATACCGGAACCTTCGCAAATTTTTCTACAGGCCGGGTTTATGATCAAATCAGGCAGTCAATAGCCTATTCCGGAAAGAACGTAAAGATATGTGCTTCCCATGCGGGCTTAACCTTGGGGGAAGACGGCGCAACACACCAGATCCTCGAAGACATCGGACTAATGAAGATGCTGCCGGGAATGACCGTCATCAATCCCTGCGATTATAATCAAACGAAAGCAGCAACAATTGCCATTGCAGACCATCAAGGTCCGGTTTACCTCCGGTTCGGACGACCTGTAGTACCCATATTCACGGATGCCGATCAGGTCTTTGAAATAGGAAAAGCGTGGATGGTCAATGAAGGAAAAGATGTCAGCATTATCGCTACCGGCCATATGGTCTGGGAAGCGATACAAGCAGGTGAAAAATTAGCTGCCATGGGTATCGATGCCGAAATTATCAACATCCATACCATTAAGCCTCTCGATGAGGAGGCAATCTTGGCATCTGTAGCCAAAACAGGATGTGTTGTTACCGCAGAAGAACATAACCGTTTAGGGGGATTGGGAGATAGCGTAGCCCAGGTGCTGGTGAAGAACAACCCCTGTCCCCAGGCATATGTCGCCGTGAATGATAGTTTTGGAGAAAGCGGGGTACCTCAGCAGTTGATGGAAAAATACGGTCTTGATGCCGCACATATCGTTGAAGCAAGCTTAAAAGTAATCGATCGAAAAAATGGTATAAAGCAAGGCGCGGAAATGGATATCAACATGTCATCTTGAACAAGTCACTTATGACAATCGTTCCCCTACCATGGAAGACGCTGAGATATTAGAAAAATTTGCCGATAAACGTACACAGGAGGAAGCGTTTACCCTGCTATTGGAAAAATACCAGCAAAAAATATATTGGCATGTACGCCGCTATGTGATTGACCATGACGATGCCGATGACCTTGTTCAGGATATCTTCATCAAGGTCTGGAAAAACCTGGATAATTTTCGTGCCGATGCCAAGTTATACACCTGGATTTATCGCATTGCTTCCAATGAATGTATTACATTCCTCAACAAAAAGAAACAACAACGAAATATTTCATTGAACGACGAATCTTCTTCTTACTTAGCCGAAACATTGACCGAAACTTCCTATTTTAATGCCAACAAGGCCCAGTTGAAATTACAACAAGCGCTTTTAACATTGCCTGACAAGCAACGTTTGGTATTCAATATGAAATATTTTGATGATTTGAAATATGAAGAAATCTCCGAAATTGTAGGCACCAGTGTCGGGGCACTAAAAACCTCGTACCATATTGCCGTCAAGAAGATTGAGAAATATTTCTCGGAGACCGATTAAACCTTTTAAGGTAAGCTGCATCTAACATACGATGAAGAAAATAGATCAAAACGGAAACCAAAATAAAGAGGGACTTTTACAAAAAGGGTTCCGTGAAAATCCATTTTCTGTACCTGAGGGATACTTTTCCGCCCTAAAACAAGCAACCTTACTCAGAAAAAAAGTAATCGATACTGCTGAGTCTTCATTTCTTGTTCCTCCCGGCTATCACGATTCATTAAAAACAGCTATTCTTACAAAGGTTGCAGAAGAGAAACTCAGGGCGGTATTGGAAACCGATACGCTTCCAGTTCCCGAGGGTTATTTTAATAACCTGCAACAACGTATCCTTCAGCAAACGAGCCAGGTCAAAGAAGTATTACCCATCAAGAGACAGCCCACCCACTCTTGGTTCTCTTATGCTGCCGCGGCCTGTATTGCCTTGGCCATTGGCGTATTTTCGGTGATGCAATGGGACACTATAGGCTATCCAATAACTGAAAATGAACAAGCCAAAATAGAAACCTTGCCTACACAGGAAATTATCAGCTATTTGTCTTTCTATTCAGAGCCCGAAGATTTATTTTATTTAAGTGAACAGTTACCCGCTATCTCCTCAGATTTTACAGATGACCTGTCCACGGAAGAAATAGAAGCTTATTTGGAAAATAGTATATAACCATGAAAAGAATGAAACCCTTTATTGTTACATGCTTTTTTATCGTTGCCTCTATTCATGCTATATTTGCCCAAAAAAAAGAATCAAGGTTCCAGCAGATTGAAACGGCCAAAATAGCCTATATCACCAAACAACTAGACCTTTCCCCTGCCGAGGCACAGAAATTCTTTCCTTTATATAACCAATATCGGGTCGAAATGCGGAACATTATACAGCAAAAAAGAACGGTACGCTCCAACTTCAGGGCCGGGCAACCCAATGAACTCTCTTTTGATTCGCAAATATTGGACTGCAAAAAGAAATACCGACAGAAATTCAGCACCGCTATTCCCTCCTCGAAAGCCATACGTTTTTTCGAAGTGGAACGCGAATTTAGGGAAAGTCTCTTTAAAGAACTAAAAAGCAGGAATCGGCATTAGCGGTTTGATTGACCAACATGCTTAGTAACAGACAATTATTTTTACTTCATACCGCGCAAACTTCGACCAGTCCGAGGCTGATAGAAATTGATCACGCCGACGGGATTTACCTATATGGTCCAAAAGGTGAACAATACCTTGACCTCGTCTCCGGCTTTGCGGTAAGCAATATCGGGCATCGGCATCCCAAGGTCATCGATGCCATAAAAAAACAGCTGGATAAACACTTGCATGTAACCGTATACGGTGAATTTATACAGACTCCCCAAGTAGCCCTGGCTGAAAAGTTGGTCGCACACTTGCCGAAGAGCCTGGATTCCGTCTACCTTGTCAACTCAGGTGCTGAAGCCACTGAGGGGGCTATGAAGATTGCCAAACGGTATACCGGCCGTTCAAAAATACTTGCCGCCCAAAAAGCCTATCATGGCAGTACCCAAGGTGCATTGAGCCTTATCGGCAATGAAGAATACCGCAAAGCATATGGCCCCCTCCTGCCCGATATACATTTCCTTGCGTTTAATAATGACGAAGACCTTTCCCTCATTGACGAGGAAACGGCAGCCGTGATTCTGGAAACCGTACAAGGCGAAGCCGGTATACGCGTTCCCAGAAAAGATTGGCTCCAAGGGGTCCGAAAACGATGCGATGAGACGGGCACTTTACTTATTTTGGATGAGATACAAACCGGATTTGGGCGAACGGGCAAACTCTTTGGCTTCGAGCACTTCGACATCGTTCCTGATATCCTCCTGTTGGCAAAAGGAATGGGGGGCGGAATGCCTATCGGTGCTTTTGTCGCCCAAAAAGAGATAATGGATGTGATCAAAGATAATCCCATCCTAGGGCACATCACCACCTTCGGGGGTCACCCGGTAAGTTGTGCTGCGGCACTGGCTTCCCTGAATGTGATATTGGAGGAGAACCTGGTCGACCACGTCGCCCGAAAAGAAGACTTGATCAAAGATTCCCTGCAACACCCCGCTATACGTGAAATCAGAAGCCTCGGACTCATGATGGCCATACAGCTTGACACCTTCGAGCAGGTAGAAAATATTTGCCATTACAGTGCGGAAAATGGATTAATGATCGATTGGTTCCTGCATTGCGATACGGCTTTTCGCCTGGCCCCGCCCCTAACAATACCGGATGATGAATTACGGATAGCCTGCGGGATAATAAAAAAAGCAATCGATAAGTATGGCTAATCTGACCTGTAAATGGAACCAGCAGATTACTTAATGCAGTATTTTATAAATCAACTCCTTCAATAAAGGTCCTGAATCGGTACGTACTGCATTGACACCTTTCGATTTCATGTCGTACTCACGAAGAAGACTGATGATCGTAAAGGTTTTCTCTTTATTAAAATTGCGGATAGCCTGCTGGTATTCCCCCACAAAAAACTCAGGCACCCCCGCCGCTTTCGCCAAAGCCGCCCTACTTTTATCGGCCGTATAATGGCATTTCAGGACCTTGATGAAATATCCCCCCATCGCGCCGATAACCAAGGGCATAGGATTCAACTTCGGGTTTGCCGAAAAATAATTCAAGATTTGGTTGGCTTTGTACACATCCCGGAAAGCAAGCGCTTTATTTAACTCAAATACATTAAAATCCTTGCTAATCCCAATATTATCCTGCACGTCCAATGTACTAATATTACGGTCCTTAGGTACATTCAACATTAACTTCTCCAATTCATTGGCGATCTTAGAAAGGTCATTCCCCAAATATTCTCCTATCAAGGCAGAGGCTTCCGGTTGGATTTTATACCCATGCTCACGACAATGGTCCCCGATCCATCCGGCAACCTGGCTATCATAGATCTTATTGGACTCGAAAATAAGTCCCTTGCTTTTAAAAGCTTTATATAGCTTCTTTCGTTTATCGAATTTTTTGTATTTATAGCAGAAAACCAAAATGGTGCTCGTTAATGGGTTTTCAAGATAAGCAGCCATCATCTCCTCATTCCGGGACCAATCCATCGCTTGCGCTTCTTTCACCAATACCACTTGGTATTCACTCATCATAGGATATCGCTTTGCCCAATTGACTACACTTAGCACATCCGTCTCCTTTCCGTATACAATGGTCTGATTAAATCCTTTTTCGGCATCAGAGAGCGCATGCTGTTCGATATAATCGCTAATTACATCAATAAAATAAGGTTCTTCCCCCTGTAAAAGATAAACAGGAGCAAATTTACGTTGCTTTAAATCGGCAAGGATGGCTTGGGATGTCATAATAATTGCAGCTAGCGGCAAGGATATCTTCCTCTTATCCGCTTCCAAAATTAAACATATTTTTTTCGTTTTCGCTACAAATTGCCGCTTGATTCCTCTTCCAGCAATTGGAGAAACAAGGTCAATAAGGATTTGGCAAATTCTTTTTGAACCGTCGCTATGGGCTTCTGATCTGTCTCTATCCGTCCCGACCGTACCTGTCGTCCTTCTTTGGCGAAAGCATAAAAAGCATAAGGATGTTGATTGGCGTCTCCGGGAAGGGGAACGGCAAAACCCGTAATGCCGATTGCATAATGGCTTAAGAAGAGTGTACAGGCCGCCTCTGCCATTTGTTGGGCCACGATTGGGTTAACATATTCATTCTCTGCGCCATAAATAGGCTCAACTTCCAAAAGCCGTGATTTATGCGCACCCTGATAGGCGGTAATGCCACCTTGGAAAAACAATGTCGCCCCTTCGGCCTGTGAAAACGCAAGTTGCAAACTTCCCGCAGTAATGCTTTCTGCTACCGCTACTGTTACCCTATTATTAATTAAGTGTTCAGCAATATTTTTTAACAATATGGCATCATAAGGTGATGCATCCTTTTCTGTGCTTGCCATACGGATATTATATTTTTATCAATTTCGAATAACTACAAGTACAACAGAAAACCCAAACGCTTGTTTTCAGACATTATTTCTCCATAATCCACGCCAAGTTCTCAAACAATTCGTTGCTGTCAGCTGTTTTCTACAGGAATGCCAGACAAAGCTCCATAAAGTCCCATTACGCTGCTGTTCTTCTAGCCGACAGCCGCGGACAATGTTCATGGCATCAATAAAAACAAACAATATGTCCTATCAACCTATTGAGAACTATGGCATTATAGGTGACCTAAACACCGTGGCACTCGTCGGATTAAACGGTTCCATTGATTTTATGTGCTTTCCCAATTTCGACTCACCCAGCATTTTTGCGGCGCTCCTTGACGATAAAAAAGGGGGGCGCTTTGAGTTGAGCCCGCTCTTCACCGAAATGAAGACTAAGCAATTGTATTTACCCGATACAAATGTACTCCTCACGCGCTTCCTTTCCCCCGAAGGTGTGGCTGAAATAACCGATTTTATGCCGGTAGAGGAACTATACAATGGTAAAGAGCTGATCAGGAGAGTAACAACGATCCGCGGGGAAGTGGCCTACAAAATGGCCTGTATGCCCAGGTTCAACTATGGCAAAAGCCGTTCTGATATACAGGTCATATCCGATACAGAAGTGTTATTTAGGAGCAAAGGAGCCGACAAAACCGTACTTCGCCTTAAAAGCTCCGTCCCCATAAAAGCGATAAACAATGATGCTACCGCAGAATTTACATTACAGCCTAACCAAACCGCCGATTTCTTATTGGAACATGTAGAGAAAGAACACCGTGATAAGAGAGATTTCGAAACATTTGTTACCCAAAGCTTATTTGAAACCGTCAATTATTGGAAAAACTGGATCGGCCAATCCACCTATAATGGCAGATGGCTTGAAATGGTGAACCGCTCGGCTTTGGTATTGAAATTATTGACCTCTTATAATTTTGGTTCCATCATAGCGGCGGCCACCTTTAGCCTGCCTGAACACATTGGGGGCTCAAGGAATTTTGATTACCGATATACGTGGATCAGGGATGCTTCCTTCTCGATGTATGCGCTGATACGTTTGGGCTATACCAAAGAAGCAGGCGCTTTCATGCATTGGGTAGAGAAACTTTGCCAGGATATCAAGGGACAAAAAAGATTAGGGATCATGTACTCCATTCACGGCCAACGGCAATTGGAAGAGAAGGTGCTGAAGCATTTTGAGGGTTATAGGAAATCAGCACCCGTGAGGATTGGCAATGATGCCTACGGTCAACTTCAGTTAGACATTTACGGCGAATTGCTCGATTCGGTTTATTTATACAATAAATACGGCGAACCCATTTCCTATGATTTTTGGAAGGACCTCGAAAAGCAGATAGATTGGTTATGCCAGCACTGGAACCAAGCCGACGAAGGAATATGGGAAGTGAGGGGAGGCAGGAAAAAGTTCCTCTACTCCCGCCTGCTATGCTGGGTAGCCTTTGACAGGGCCATAAAGATCGGTGAAGCCCGCTCCTTTCCGCTAAAAAGCAAATGGAGGACCGAGAGAGATGCTATCTTCAACTCTATATTCTCAGAATTCTGGGATGAAAAGAAACAAGCCTTCATGCAATTTCCCGGCGCAGAAACAGTAGATGCCTCTGCCTTGCTCATGCCACTCGTCCGTTTTATCAGTCCGAAAGACCCGCGCTGGCTTTCCACTTTAAAGCGTATTGAAGAAAAACTCGTTTCTGATTCGTTGGTATACCGTTATCGCCCGGAAGTCGCGGCCCCCGATGGCTTCGTTAGCCATGAAGGTACTTTTTCGATGTGTACTTTTTGGTATGTGGAATGTCTTTCCCGTTCAGGGCAGCTGGAAAAAGCACGCTTCTATTTTGAAAAGATGTTAGGATATGCCAACCATCTTGGCCTCTATTCAGAACAATTGGGTTTTCAAGGGGAACATCTGGGAAACTTCCCCCAGGCTTTTACCCACCTGGGCCTGATCAGTGCAGCCTACAACCTTGATAAACAACTGAATGATAGTAGGAATAAAAATGTAGTTTTTTGATCAATGAAAGCGATATCACTAATACCCCAAACAAAAAAGATCTCCTTGAAGGAGGTGGAAGAACCGTTGGTACAAGAGCCGGACGACATAAAAATAAAGGTACTGCAAGTAGGCATCTGTGGCACAGACCGCGAAGAAGCGGCAGGTGGCCGTGCCGACGCTCCTCCGGGTAAAGAAGAGTTGATTATCGGCCACGAGATGTTCGGCAAAATCGTGGAAGTTGGAAGTGCTGTGAAAAAAGTTGCGGTAGGCGACTATGGTCTATTTACAGTGAGGCGCGGTTGTGGCCATTGCCGCCCCTGCCAACACAATCGCAGTGATATGTGCCAAAGCGGAGATTATACCGAACGGGGCATAAAAGGTGTCGATGGGTTCCAATCCGAATTCGTCGTAGACAAAGAGCAATACATCGTACCGGTACCTGCCGCTATAAAAGATATTGGTGTCTTAACCGAACCAATGTCCGTTGTGGCCAAAGCCGTCGACGAAGCCATGCTCATTCAATATGCCCGATGTAAAACGTTCAGCAGCAATAAATGGCTCCAGGGAAAGAAGGCGTTGGTTGCCGGCATCGGCACCATTGGCTTGCTGGCCGCTTTTGCCTTACGTTTGAGAGGTGCGGAAGTATACGGAATGGATATTGTTGATGCAACTAGCATGCGGCCGCAACTTCTTAATGAAATCGGATGCCATTATATTGATGGCCGGGAAATAGCCACCTTAAACCTCGATGATCATTTTGGCCAGGTAGATTTTATATTCGAAGCGGCTGGTATCGCCAAGCTTCAGATCGAATTGATTGATGCACTTGGCACAAACGGAATGTATGTAGCCACCGGCATTCCCTCGGCCGCACGGTCCATCACACTCGATGGGGCGGCATTAATGCAACAATTGGTATTGAAAAACCAAGTAGTCGTAGGTAGTGTAAATGCCAGTATTGAACATTACAACATCGCCGTGGCTGATCTCTTAGCTTGTAAAGAAAAATGGCCAAAGGCCATACAACGCATGATTACACAACGTCTTCCTTTTTCAGATTTCAGGCGAGTTCTCCAACATCATTCCGCAGATGACATCAAAGTAGCCTTGGAGTGGTCTTGAACGCCACACCACCTTATCTGCATTTTTTTCAAACACATCGGTCCCCTTGACGTTATTGAAGAAGAACCAAAAGAAGCAATGATGAAAACGCTAGGTTATTTACTCTTGTTTACAAGCGTGGCATGGAGCATGCAAGCTTGTAATAACCCCAATCGTAAGGACAGTGTAGAACTCGCTGAGGAAGCAAACAAAGAGATAGACACGCCGGAAGTCAATGTGATCGGCGATCCGAATCTCGGGATTACGACGACAGAGACCTTCAGTGATGCCAATTATGCTGTAGAAGCGGCCGATGGGGGGCTCATGGAAGTACAGCTCGGGAAAATCGCATTGGAAAATGCGACTAATCAAGGCGTCAAAGATTTTGGCCAAATGATGGTGGATGACCATTCAAAGGCAAATACAGAACTCCAGCATCTTGCCAAAGAAAAAAACATCACCTTACCCCCAGGTGAAAAAAACATGGAACACATCAAAGACCTGAATGAGAAAACCGGGACCGAATTTGACAAAGCATATATCGATTTGATGGTGAACGATCATAAAGAAGACATCCGTCTATTTGAAATGGCTGCAGAGCGCGCCGAAGATGCAGATATCAAGGCATTTGCAGATAAAACTCTTCCTGTGCTCCGCAAACATTTAGCTGCCGCTGAAACATTGAAAGAACAACTTAAAACCACAAACTAGGGATTGGGGTCAATCTCGTAAATAAAATAAGGTTGTTTATTGCCTGCATGGCTTAAAACCGGCAGGGCGACATTGAACACCTTTACGCCAGATTTGGTCACCCCTTCCGCGCGGCCGACATGCGCATGGCCATGGAAAGCTGCAAGCACATTTCTTCTTTGTAGCGGTTCTACCAAACGCGAAGAACCCAGAAAGGGATAAATCTCTGTACTTTCCCCGATCACGGTTTCCTTAATCGGCGAATAATGCATAAGTGCGATTTTCTTGATGCCAGGATGATCCTGATCAAGGCGGGCGAGTGCCCTATCAAGCTGCAGGGCTTCATTGACCGCTTCTTGAACAAAAGCTTTCATCGCATCCTCGCCAAACAAAGAAAGCATATGTCCGTCAAAGCCACCGCCAAAACCCTTGACTCCTGCAAAGCCGATACCCGCCATGGTAATCGCCTCCCCATCCAGCACATGGACATTGCTCTCAAACATGATTTCCCTAATCAGCTTCTGCCTTCCTTTTTCATAATCATGATTTCCCAATACAGCAATCACCGGAATCGTGCAGGCTTTCAATTCTTTGGCGAGCACCGTTGCTTCTAAATCATCGCCGGTATCAGTAAGATCACCGCAGATCAACAAGATATCCGCTGCCTGTGAAACACTTTGAAAATAATCCACCCAATCTCCCTGATCCGACTCCCTTACATGCAGGTCGCCCACAGCCGCTATTTTTATTTTCTTGTTTTTATCGTCCATGAATTAAACGGTTGTGATGGTGCATACTTTATAATTCCATTTTTTAATATCGATCTCATATTGTGTCTGATCTATAATAGGTCCCCGGCATACTTTTTCTACCGGCGGCGGAAGGTCATACTGCGCCTGTGCCCTTCCCATCAATTCATCAAACAACCACTTTGGAATAATCCTGGCATAGTCTGCGGGGTATACAAACTGAAAAATCAATAACTGGGCCAACAACAAATGCCAATGTTGGTCCAAACGGTTCAACAACCTCTCCCAATCCAATTTATCCCCATATTTCAATAAAATATGATTGACATCAGCACTATCATTCCGCTCCCTGTTTTGTACATATATCTTGCACCATACCAATTCTTCTGCGGGAAGGATCTTGACATCTACGCCTTCAAAATGCCCGACAGGCGCATGTTGGTACCAAGAATCGTCCACCCGGCAAATATTGTTTACCGTATCGAAGATAATATCAATAAAAAAGTCGCCTTTAAACACCTTTGCCAACCAGCGGATATCCGTCAGTTCAACCCTATAGCCGTGACTAGCGAAATGTTTTAAAAGAACGGGGCATTCACTGGATTTACAAAAAATATCCAGATCTTTCGTATCGCGGAAAATCCCCGTATAATGGAACATGGCGAAAGCCCCACCGAGCATAAAATCCGAGCCGCTGGTATGCATAACTTTTATCGCTTCTTTATAAATCTTTGCAGATTGAAGCTTCTGTTCTGGAGTGATGATCATCTTTAAGTTGCTAACTTTCGTTATCTTGATCGATGTCATTGTGCCTCTCTTCCCGGCTTTCTTTTGCATGTTTATTGATATGCGTACTTTTCTCACGGGAATTTTCTTCCATCGACGTTTTTTTCTTTTTATCCTTCTTTTCTTTATCAGGATGTTTTTTATTCTCTTCCATCACAAATTATTTGATCTTAAAGAATAACCATGCTGGGGCAATTTCGTTTGGTGAAGCCCCAAAATAACGCAGTCTTACAAGATCTTTGTATCCTCGCACCAAGACTTTGCCCAAACCTCCACATAAAAATGGATTTCCTTAAACAAAGCGCCTTCGCTCACGTTGTCCCTACAGGAACACCATTAAAAGCAAAAACCATGAAAACAGAAACAAAAGGAAAGGAAATTTCCAAAGAAATGAAAGCATCCGATTTTCACCAGTTCTTTATTGAAGAACTTAAAGACATCTATTGGGCAGAAGAGCACCTCACCAAAGCGCTTCCGAAAATGAAAAAAGCCGCTACGAGCAAAAAGTTGGCGGCGGCTTTTGATAAGCATAGCATGGAAACCCAAGAACATGTACAACGGTTGGAATCGGTTTTTGAACTATTGGGAGAAAAGGCAAAAGGCAAAAAATGCGATGCTATGGAAGGATTGGTCAAAGAAGCCGAAAGTATTATCCAAGATACATCAAAAGATAGCAAAACACGTGATGCCGGCTTGATCTTAGCTGCCCAAAAAGTGGAACATTATGAAATTGCAACCTATGGCACACTGCGGACACTCGCCAATGTAATGGGTCATACAGATGTTGAAAAGCTATTGCAGCAAACTTTGGATAATGAGAAGGAAACCGATGTCACCCTTACTCGTGTAGCAGAAGGCTTCATCAATGAACAAGCGGCCAAAGAATAACCCAGGAAATACAAGAATGGCCAAAGGGGATATCTCATGGAAATTACACGTAGGTTTCAATCTAAATTACGGTACATCCCTGATACGATCCCCGGCTATACCAGGGTAAGGAAAGGAAAGGGCTTTGCCTATTACTTCAAACAATCACTGATTAACGATAAGGAAGTAATTATGCATTTCAAATCGCTGGCTATTCCACCTGCATGGAAAAATGTATGGATCAGTCCGCATAAAGACGGGCACCTCCAAGCAACAGGCACCGATGATCGGGGCAGAAAGCAATACCTTTATCATCCCAGCTGGGTAACCATGCAAGAAGAAAACAAATTTTTCCGGCTTATCGCATTTGGCAAAGCCCTTCCTTGTATCCGCAAGCACATCCGGCAAGATCTTCGCAAGAAAAAAAACACAAAAGAGAAAGTGGTCGCCCTTGCCTTAGACCTGATGGAAGAAACCCTCATCAGGGCAGGCAACGATGTGTACCGGGAACAAAACAACAGCTATGGACTGACCACACTCACCAATAAACATGTACGCATAAACGGTGATGAACTGTTCTTTAGGTTCCGGGGAAAAAAAGGGATCCTCCATAAAATCAAGCTCAGTGATCGTTATTTGGCGAAACAGTTAAGCCAGGTAAAGGAAATTCCCGGCCAACAGCTGTTTCAGTATGTGGATGAAAGAGGCAATTCCTGTAAACTTGACTCAGGCGACTTAAATGAATACATTCAACGTTGTACCCAACAAGACTTTACATCGAAAGATTTCCGGACTTGGTCGGGAACAGTGTGGGCATTCCGTAAGTTAGGCAGCCTGCCGCCTTTTGATAGCGAAGCGCAATGCAAAAAAAACGTCCTTGAGATGTTTGACTTTGTGGCATCGAAACTTGGGAATACCCGTTCTGTTTGCAAGAAGTATTACGTGGCAGATACATTGGTCAGTGCATACGAAAGCAAACAGGCTCTTCCCTATTTTAAGCGGGCAAAATATAAAAGTGGCAAAATGACCGAAGCCGTGAAATCAGAGAAACAGTTGCTGTGTTTGCTTCAGGAGTATGTTAAATAGTTTTTAATTATGCCTTCTTCAGTGATTCATGCTATCTACTATGACAAAGCTGCTTCCAGTCTACGCATCATTTTCGTTTCGGGAAGTGTCTATGAATACCTGCGTGTTCCCCAACGTGTTTATGAAGCAATAAAAACAGCCACTTCAAAAGGAAAGTATTTCAATCGTTTTATTAAAAACAAATACGCATTTAATCAAATACGATAAAATGAAAAAAGGGAGCCTCCATATCGGTACATCGGGTTGGTATTATGACCATTGGGTAGGCACCTTTTATCCCAATGATACAAAGAAAAATGAACGGCTGGCTTATTACTTAAGATTCTTTAAAACTGTTGAGCTCAACAGTCCTTTCTATCGATTACCTTCACCCGCTACGTTTACAAAATGGGCCGAAACCGTACCCAAAGATTTTATCTTTTCAGTGAAAGGCAACCGGCATATTACCCATATGAAGAAGCTAAAGGTAGGAAAAGAAGATCTTGCCGGTTTTTTTGATGCGGTGGAGTCCTTGGAAAAGAAATTGGGGCCCATCCTGTTCCAATTGCCGCCCAATTGGAAGGTAAATACCGAACGGCTAAGTCATTTTTTAGGCCTCCTGCCCGATAGGCACCGCTATACTTTGGAATTCCGCGACCCAAGCTGGTACGCGCCTGCGGTTTATGATCTTCTACGCAAACACAATATAGCCTTTTGCCAATACGAACTGGCAGGCCACCGCAGCCCAGAAGAAATAACGGCAAGCTTTGTATACATACGCCTGCATGGTCCCGGAGGGAAATACCAGGGCAATTACCCTAAAGAAACGCTACGGAATTGGATGGTAAAATGCCGTGAATGGCAAAACATGGGGAAAGACGTATACCTATATTTTGATAATGACGAGGCAGGTTACGCAGCATTTAACGCCCGCCAACTACTGGCATTGGCAGAGCCGGCGAATGTGCGAAAAAAGCGTACCAAAACATCATGATTCATATGGAAACACGCACGGCGAAAATCAACCACTTTCTTTTGTTCTGGATTCTATTGGTGATCATCCTGATATATGGGCGGCCCATTTTAGTTCCCTTGACTTTCTCCATCATGCTGAGTATGCTCATGTACCCTGTCATCGATTTCCTTGATCGATTGGGATGCAAACGGGTCTTCTCGACCTTATTATGTGTAATCATTCTTCTCGGCATCATTGTCTTGATTGTCCTGATTCTCATCGGACAGATTTCAAGTTTCAAAGAAGAGCTGCCCTTGATTGAGCAGAAAATCAATGCGCTCATTGCCTCATTGTATCAATATCTCGAGAAGCAATACCAACTGCCCGTACAATTGCAAGAAGATTTTTTTCAAAAACAAGTTAAAAGTTTCAGTCAATCGTCTGCTACCTATTTTACGCAACTCCTCAGTGGGGTCACGCAATTGTTTGCAAACATCGCCATCATTCTGGTTATCACTTTTTTGTTGCTATTTGACAAAGAGCGGTACCATGCTTTTTTTCTTCGGTTAATGAAGCGTAACAACGAAAACGAGAATCTGGGTATCCTCAACAAGATCACCAACGTTGCCCAACATTACCTAAAAGGGCGCTTATTCTCCATGTTTATCCTGTTTCTCCTGTATTACCTGGCACTGGTGATCATTGGCGTAAAAAACGCTTTGCTACTCTCTGCTGTAGCTGCTTTGGTGAACATTATTCCCTATGCCGGTCCCTTGCTTGCCGGTGTATTTCCCGTCCTGATTGCCCTGGTTACCAAAGACAGCTATGAACCCGTAATCTGGGTAATCGTCTTGTTTATCTTGATACAAGGCATCGACAATTACTTCGTCACCCCTTTTGTAATGGGCGGGGAAGTAAACCTCAGTGCACTCGCTACTATCCTGATCATTATCTGCGGGGGATTCCTCTGGGGAATAGCAGGAATGATTCTTTTTGTACCGATGTTGAGCATCGCAAAAATCGTATTCGACCATGTAGACTCCCTAAAACCCTATGGATACCTTATCGGGGATCCGGCGAATGAACGCCCCTCTCTCAAGCTAAAAAGATGGTGGAAGAAATTCGGACGCGGATAAACTATTCAATAAAAATAAAAACTTAACCCAAGCTAAATTGTTTCACTACAAAGACGATAGAAAAACCAGTAAAAACAATGGTTTTAGACAAAATTTAATTGATTACCGATGAAGATCCCGTTTAGAATCATGTGCATCACAACAATTGCCGGAATGTTAAGCATAGCTTCTTGTACTTCCCCCCAGAACAATTCTGGGAATGCCGATTCATTAAATCGAAACGATCAGCTGGACCCTGATAATAGAAGCAACAGGGGCGATCCGGAGAATTCGACTACGATGGATAGTTTACAAGACTCTGCCCATCATTCCATGTAGTAGGGAATTGTTGTACTGATTATTAGGAAAATTTTAAATAACATACAACATAAAATTACTACCATGAAAAAGTTATTAGTATGCTTCAGCGCATCATTGATTCTTGGTCTCCTCACGACCAACCTAAGCGCGCAAGTGCAAGACAGCACCACACAACAAGACAGCAGTAAAATGGATACCCCCGCTGTGGAAATTACACCGCCCACGGATATCACACCGACGGATATTACCCCTATGGATCCCAGTCCGACTGATACCCCTTCCTCGATAACAAGTCCGGTTTGGACTGATTCTGCAGAAAACAACGTGTCGCCGAGCGATACGGCAGCCAAGGCTATCCGCGAACCTGTCGACACCAGCAGCTGGACTGATCCCATGGATAACGACCCGATGCAGAAAAAAGAATAGAAAAAATCTCTTTATAGAATAATTTAACCCTTATTTTCGGGAGATTAGTTATCCTTAAGTTAACCGGTTACCATAAACAAGAAATGCCAACTCTAGGGTTTGCAAAAAACCTTTTTTATTGTAACATTTGTTAAATGATAGCCGGTGATCAATATCCTGACTTACCCTTCCTCTTAAAAGGAGGAAATGAGGAGAGTTTTGCCCTGCTCTACAATCAATACTGGGATAAGTTATATTACCTCGCCTTTCAGAAACTCCGTTCGCAACATGCCGCGGAAGAAATCGTTCAAGAGGTATTCTTGACCTTATGGAAAAAACGGGAAGAACTGGAAATAAAAAGCCTATCCAGTTACCTGGCGGCCATGGTCCGACATTCGGTCTATCGTTATCTGGCAAAAGAAAAGGAGTTAAAAAACCACGAGTTTATCTTTCATGGCCGGCAGCCCCAATCAGATCGGTTCGATCAGCACATCGAAAACAAACTTATTCTCAAGAAAATCCTAGAGCTCTCCAACCAATTGCCAGAAAAATGCCGCCTGGTTTTTCAATACAATAAATTGGAAGACCGATCGCTTAAAGAGGTGGCCAAACAATTGAACATATCTCAAAAGACAGCCGAAACCCACCTTACCAAAGCCTTAAAAATAATACGTCTTAGTATGCGCAGCTTGATGCACCTCTTTCTATAAAAAGTTTTTTTCCACTAAGGGTAAACCCTCCTCTGCTGTCTCTTATTATATATTCAAGGGAAGAACCAGCAGATGACTGAAAACGAAATACAACGATTAGCGGCCAAATTCCTACAGGGTACGGCCACCAAAGAAGAGGAAGCACTTCTACATACCTGGTATGAGTCACAAGGTTATCTCGACGAAAAAATTGTTATTCCAAGTCATGGTGAACATGCGGAAGACGTTCGGGACCGGCTATTTGCACACATCCAATACACCAAGTACCCTCAAAATCACTGCCGACCTCATGCATGGCATAAAAGATGGACCTCCTATGCCGCAGCTGTTTTTTTACTTCTTTCGGTAGGATTATATATCTATCTTGACAATACAACCGAAAGACCGGTACACTATACCAAATTACTGAAAAACGATGTAGGGCCCGGCGGAAACAATGCCATTCTGGAATTGCAGAACGGTGAAAAGATCAACCTCGATAGCGCTAAAATTGGCGATGTCGTCGTCATGGATGGCATCACGGTCAACAAAACGGCCGACGGCATACTTTCCGTAGAAGCCTCAGCACCCGCCTCAAAAGAAGAAAATCAATACCATACCATCCGTACCCCTAAAGGAGGGCAATACCAATTAAAACTGCCTGATGGAAGCCATGTTTGGTTGAATGCTTCATCATCGATCCGCTTTCCCACCCTTTTCCCAAAAGATACGCGGGAAATAGAGCTGAACGGAGAAGCGTATTTCGAGGTAACCCAACTACAAAACAAAGGTGGCGAGCGCATACCCTTCATTGTAAAAACCCCTCAACAACAAGTAGAGGTATTGGGAACCCATTTCAATATCAACAGTTATCCCGATGAGGAAATGGTATACACCACCCTCTTGGAAGGTTCAGTCCGTATTCTGCCAACAGGCGCCCAATCGGGCAAATTGTTACAACCCGGCCAGCAGTCGCATGTCAAACAAGGAAAACTTAGCGTTCAAACCGCCGATATTGAATCCGTAATTGCTTGGAAGAATGGCGATTTCATGTTCAACCAAGAAAACCTTCATAGCATTATGAAAAAAATAGAACGGTGGTATGATGTAGAGATTGTATACCAAGGTATGGATGAGCATCGCACATTTACCGGGGCTATTTCCAGATCAAAAAACTTATCAGATGTGCTGCAGGTCATGGAAATGACCGGTAGGGTATCATTTAAGATAGAAGGAAGGAGGGTTTTCGTTATGACTTAACCTTTACACCTTTCCTAAAAAATGAGTTCAAAAAAAACCAGAAGTACTGGACATACTTCTGGCAAATCATGGATTCATTGATTTCCTGTTTAATTCATTCAATCATTTAGAAACCAAACAATCAAATGTATGAAATTACTTTATCAAAGCGTTATTGATCGTTCACGCTTTTTTCTAAAATTCTTGATTCTTATGAAACTGACTCTTGTTTTTCTGATCACGATGTTTCTCCAGCAAGGATTTTCGGCCGCCCATGCGCAGCGCATTACGATTAGCAAAAGCAACGCTTCCTTGCCTACTATCCTTAAAGAAATTAGGACACAAAGTGGCTATGATTTTTTCTTTGAAGACACTTCCTTGGAAAATGCAAAGCGTGTAACCATCGATGTTACTAATGGAACCTTAGAAGAAGTGCTGAAGGCTTCCTTTAAAGATCAGCCTTTCATCTATTCTGTCACCAAGAATACCATTGTCATTAAAAGAAAGCCCATTCTTTCTACGAAGCCGAAGCCTGAACCGCAACATATCCAACAAACCCTTACAGGGAAAGTCACCGATGAAGCAGGAAATCCGTTACCCGGCGTCAGCGTATTGGTCAAAGGAACAACCAAGGGCACTTCAACCAATGAAGAAGGACAGTTCTCCATTGCAGCGAACCCCAATGATATATTGGTTTTCAGCTACGTTGGTTTTGTCTCCCGAGAAATACCATACAGCAACCAAAACTCCCTGGATATCCGGTTGGCAACTGATAATACCGCTATGGATGAGGTAGTGGTTGTAGGATATGGCACCCAAAAGAAAATCAGCATGACAGGTGCAGTATCCTCTGTTAAGATCGACGAAAAAATTACCAACCGGGCGCTGAGTAACGTTTCCTCTGCCCTCTCCGGTTTGATGCCGGGTTTGGCAGTCAACCAAAACTCCGGCATGGCAGGTCAGAACAGTGGTATTATGAAAATCAGGGGCCTCGGTACTGTGAATAACAGCAATCCCTTGGTCGTCGTAGACGGTATGCCTGATGTAGACATCAACCGGATCAATTTAAACGACATTGAGAGTATATCAGTACTCAAAGACGCCACTTCTGCAGCCGTATACGGTTCGCGTGCCGCAAATGGGGTTATCCTGATTACCACCAAGACAGGGAAAGGACAAGACAGAACGAGGATTAATTTCTCAAGTTCCTATGCCGTCGAACGCCCTACCAATGTCATGGACTTTAACGAAAACTATGCAGAAGCCTTGGTTGTCCATCAACGCGCGGCCGACCATGGAGGTGCCGGACAGGTATTTCATGATGGCACCGTTGATCAATGGATGGCCATGAGCATGATTGATCCTTTACGCTTCCCTAACACCGATTGGTGGGACATCATTATACGCAATGGTGAGATCCAAAACTATAATTTGTCGGCTTCCGGCGGAAATGAGAACTCGAATTTTTATACTTCTATTGGGGTGATGAACCAAAAGGGTTTGCAGATCGGAAACGATTACAAACGCTATAATGGCCGCCTAAACTATGAATTCAAGGTCCGGAGCAATATTATGGGAGGTGCACGCCTAGATGGAAACTGGACTAAATACAATTCGGCGGGAGCAGAAGGCTTCACCAATGAAAGTGTCACGTCAGGAGGCTATGACCTCTATGCCGCAGTTGCAGGGATAACTCCATACGATCCTGTAACCGGATATTATGGTGGGGTCATGGCCTATGGGGAAAGCCCACAAGCTTATAACCCCTTGGCACGGTACGAAAACGTATTTAATAAAACCGACCGCCAAAACCTTAATTCCGGTGTTTATTTGGATTGGGAGCCCATTGAAGGCCTTCATGCCCGGGTCGACTATGCGCTAAATTATTACAATCAGTTCGGAAAAAGCTATTCCATCCCCAATCAGGGATACGACTTCCAGAGCGGCCAGTTTAACCGCGTCAATATCGGTGAGAATGCAGGCATCTCGAATACGACAAGTACCGGCTATAAAACCCAACTGAACGGCCGTTTAAATTATGACCGATCTTTCGGCAAACATACCCTCGGCGCACTCGTCGTTTATAGTGAAGAATATTGGTATGGCCGAACTCAAAGAGGATCACGTACCGATCGGTTGCATCCCTCCCTTAGTGAAATTGATGCAGCGTCCCTGGAGACTCAAACGGCTGGCGGTAACTCCTTCGGCGAAGGCCTCCGTTCTTATATCGGTCGCCTAAACTATTCTTTCGATGATACCTACTTATTTGAAGCCAATTTCCGTTATGACGGATCCTCAAAATTCCGTGATGGCAGTCGCTATGGCTTCTTTCCTTCCATTGCCGTAGGATGGAACTTCTTCAAAGAAGATTTTGTACGTTCATTCACAGAAAGTTTCTTATCAAGTGGTAAAATCCGTGCTTCTTACGGGAGCCTAGGGAACAATAGCGGCGTTGGGCGCTATGAACAGCTGGAAACCCTTAGCCAGGCGCATTATTTCATCAACAATGCCATTGTCAAAGGTCTGGTTAACAAAAAGATGGTCAATGAAGCCCTAACATGGGAAGTTTCCAATGTGTTTAACCTTGGCTTGGACCTCGGCTTCAAAAATGACCGTTTTACCATGGCATTGGATTATTATGACCGTTTAACTACTGGCATGAACCGACCCTCCGACCTTTCCTTATTACTTTCGGGAGCTTATGATGCCCCACGTCGCAATATCGGTAACCTCCGCAATCGCGGGATTGAAGGCCAGTTCACCTATGAAAACAGCGTAAATGCCCTGAGTTACCGTATCAGCCTGAACGCATCCTACAATCAAAATCGCTTGGAAAAATGGAATGAGTTTTTAGGTAAAGGTGCCACCTACCTCGACATGCCTTACCACTTCGTTTACATGTATATAGAGAGTGGTATTGCACAAAGCTGGCAAGACATATACGATGCCCCTTACCAAGGCCAATACTATGCCCCGGGCGACCTCCTTCGTGAGGACCTAAACGGAGATGGGCAAATTACCGGCGAAGACAGAAAAGCTTTCCCCCGGCTTCAAAACGATAGGCCGACCACAAACTACGGGTTAAATGCCAGTGTTTCCTGGAAAGGAATTGACCTATCCGTCTTTCTACAAGGTTCAGCCGGACGTAAAGACACCTGGAAAACCTTGTACAATACCACCAGCATACTTGTCAATCATTTCGCTTCCAATAATTCCCACTATAATGACACTTGGACCCCAGAGAACCGCGACGCTAGTTTCCCACGCCTGATCACCGGTTCAGGAGGAGGAAGCGGGCAGGAAACCGGTTCTTTCTGGATGGATGACATGAGTTATCTCCGTTTTAAAAACATCCAATTAGGTTATAACCTACCCAGCCAATGGCTCGGCAAAACCGGCCTGGCCAATGTGCGGGTATTTGCATCGGGCGAGAACCTCTTTACCATCACCGGTTACCGCGGATTGGATCCTGAACGGACGGGTGATAAAAACGGACTCTATCCAATAACCAAATCATTCTCATTCGGAATTAATATTGGAATTTAATACTACAATTATGAAGACACCAACAATAAAAATATTTTTTTACACCATTCTTGCCGTGGTGATGACACTGGCGAGCTCCTGTGTAAAAGACCTACTTGAGCAGATACCCAGTGGGGAGCTGGCCGCTTCCGAATTCTGGAAAACAGAAGCCGATGCCACAGTCGCCCTGAACGGTGCATACAATGAAGCCCGTAAAGTTTTCGGTCGGGATTATTATTTTGATGGACAAGGCGAATTTCAACGAACCGGTAACGTCAGTTTCGGGTCGGCAGCCAGTGTCAGGTACGCAGCCGCAGCAGGTTTCCGTCCCGTAAATTCAGGCAGCCAATTTGACAACTATTACAAAGCAATATATGGATTGGTAAACCGAGCCAATTATGTCATCGAAAACGTGGAAAAGAATTCTCTTCCCACGGCAAGCCCAACCTCGATTGAAGGATTAGAACGAGTGGTTGGGGAAGCCCGCATGTTGCGTGCCATGGCTTACTTCCGTTTAATTGAATTATGGGGCGATGTACCTTATTTCTCCAAAATCGTTAACGACAATGCGGAGGTTTCACAGCTCTCCCGCATGCCTATTGCACAGGTCAAGGATTCGATCATTGCTGATCTGAACTATGCCTTTGAAAAGCTTCCCACCGCTGCTCCCGAAATCGGACGGGCTTCCAAACCTGCTGCCCTTGCTCTTCGTGGAAAAGTATACCTTTACTGGGCTTCCTGGAATCATTTCGGATGGCCTGAACTGAAAGGTTTTACCCCAGATGAGAGTGCTGCCAATAGTGCGTACATTTCGGCCGCAGAAGATTTCAAATCCGTCATCAACGATTATGGTTTAACACTCTTCCGCAACGGCGAACCCGGAGAATGGGGGGAAATGGGTGAATGCGATGTTTTGCCAAATTATTTTTATCTCTTCATGCCCGAAGCCAATGGCGATAGCGAGATGATTCTCTATATGACCTTTGGAGGAACAGGCACCGGCCAGAGCGAAGAACTGCTTCGTGACTTTGGAACACGCAGCACAGAAGGTGCCCAAAATATGATCAATCCGCAATCTCGGGTATTGGATAGGTACCAATCTACCATTACCGGCGATTTTGTAGATCCCGTTATCCGTATGGACCCCAACAAAGTGGCCGATGCAAGAACCATAGAAAACTCTGCCGTTAATCCTGAAACTTACCGCAACCGCGATTACCGAATGAAAGCGAGCATACTATGGGATTTTGAAACCTTGATAAAGCTGGTATCCCTCAAAGAAGAAGGTCCGATTCCATTCATCTATGGCCGGTCAAGCAATGTTACCGAAATCAATGCCGATGCCAATCGCAGTGGTGTAATTTTTAGAAAGTATGTTCGAAACTATGGCGGTCAAGGACGAAGTGCCGGCGACTATAACTTCCCGCTTATCCGTCTCGCCGATGTTTATTTAATGTATGCTGAAGCTACCAACTTCGCTTATGGACCGCAAGGAGATGCGATCGATTTGGTAAACAAAGTCCGCCACCGCGGTAATCTTCCCCCATTGGCAGCCTCAAAAACCGCCAGCCAGGAAGAATTCTTTAAAGCCATCGAACAAGAGCGTATCGTTGAATTGATCGGTGAAGGACACCGCGGATTTGATATCCGGAGATGGCGGAAAATCGAAGAAATATGGGGACCGCCCAACGGACCAGGATTACCCAATTTGGATACCTGGGGCAACCTACGGTGGGGTGAAGATTTCAAACAAGCAAATGCAAGAACCTATGAACGTGCCTACATTTTCAGGATACCGCTTTCAGAAATCGAACGTAATCCAAATTTAGTGCAGAATGATCCATGGCTGTAGCATTGCTTAACGGCATAAACTTTAAGACAAATAATACGATGAAAACATATTTCAGATCACTATTCGCCTGTATGTTCATTCTTGTGGCATTCAGCAGTTGTAAGAAAGATTTTCCCATAGACGAGAACGGCCTGTTGATTACAGAACGATCAGAATGCTACATGAGCAATTTTGACCTCCTGGGTTCAGACCATAGAACAGTTATCGTCGGGAAGGCTGCTATTGACACAGTGGCCCTTACCGTAAACGCCGAGGTACTGTATGGCACCAACCTCAAAAACTTAAAACCATTTTGCAGTGTGGTGACGGACGCCATTGTAACCCCTACCATGGGCGTATGGACAGACTTTTCCGACCTGGCCAATCCCAAGCAATACACCGTGATATCGGGAAACAGGAAGGTGAAGAAAACCTATACCATTTACATTACCGTTCAACAACCTTTACCTTAAAATTGAAAATTATGCAAAATAGATATAACTATGCAGTACTGTTATTTTGTATTTTCCTCGCCATTGCATGTAAAAAGGAAGAAAGTACAAAAGCATTTCAAAACGCTGTGATCAAAAAAACGATAGGCCCTAACCTTGTCGGGGAAAAAATACTATTTTCCTATGCTATGGGCACCACAAATGGCAAACTATCTTCCGCCCAGGTTATTGCATCTATAGCCGGGGCCGACGGAACAGGCTTCGAACCCTATTCCTGGAATACCTCCGCCTCTGGTGGTGAAGTCGCTGTGGTGGTTGCCGAGAACTGTGTGACCAATGATGCCACTTCTTCCGCAAGCTTTATTGATACCGCCGCCGCTACCTTGCGGTATTTCTATGTCGTGCCCGAAGAAGCGCGGGGAAAAAGTGTTTCCTTTACCTTCAGCGGCAAATCCAGCAATGGTGAAAACGTCAACTATACCACCGATAGTTACCCCGTCTCCAACATAGACATGGTCCGTAATATCGAAGTAGAAGACAATGCCGTTTGTTATCTTTCCATCCGGGACATGAAAGCATATAGCAAAGCTGAAGTTGATGCCGATGCGGGCTTAGCGGCAAGCATTGATCTCATCTACCTCTACCGGGAAAAAGCTGGGGTCAGTTTCGCACATGCCCTGGTCTCACCGGCAGCCAACACTTACCTTGAGGGGGCGGAAGTACCATCAGGATCATCCAATGATACCAAGATCGAAAAGCAGGTCAACATCCGGGATCAACACCTTTCCGGTAAACAATATGCAGTGTTTGTTGATGATATTGATTTTAAAAACCTCAACCTTGCCAATGCAGCCGATTTCGTCTTGAATTTCAAAACAGACGAAGGTGCTTGGGTGGAGACCAATGACGGCAAATACCGGGCTTTTATCTATATCAACGCGGCGGATAACAGCACCAAAAGTATGACCATCAGCATAAAACGGCTGACTATGAAATAAGATAAAAGTAACAAGACAGAGATGTATCGAAAGTCTAGCCAAGGCGTCATTCCGGCAAGTCCACCGTCATTCCGAACTTGATTTATTAGATTGGGTTTGTTTTCATTGGCCTAATAGAGCCGCAAGCGGGTTCGGAATCTATAGGAACAGGATCAGGAATAAAAGAGCTTGCGAGCTCACCGAAGGTAATCAAGTTCAGTATGACGTAAATACCATACGGCTAGACTTTTAATACATCTTCTTGATGGTATGCACTCGTTCCCTGGTCGTTTCAACAAATTGTCATCAAGGACCAAACATTAATATAAAGAATCATGAGCAAGCACTTAAACCGAAGAAAATTTCTTTCCACGGGTACCTTAGCACTTTCAGGCCTGGCAATCGGTACCCATTCAGCACCCGCAATTGCCAAGAACAGCCTCCCGGAAAACAAGCCTGCCTGGAACCCACCTGCATTGACCTCACTACCCGCGTCCGACGTATTCTCCGTATTAGACCTCAACCTGCCGGTGTTATCTTCCGTAAAGAAAGCCCTCGAAAAAAAAGGACATCATGCAGCGCTTTCCGCCCTATTGGCCTATTACCGCGAACGCTATCCCAAAGAAGAAGCCCTATCCCATATCGACACGAAAAACAAAGCAACTACCATACAAAGGGCAGATGATATCGGAAAGCATATTTTCCAATGGGGGCCTTATCCCGCTGCCAGCTACGGACCCGACATCGACTGGGCTGCCGACCCCGCAGGGGATATCGAATGGATAGCCAACATGTACCGTTTTTACTGGGTCGCCGAACTCGCCACGGCCTATGCAGCAACGAACGACGAACGCTATGCCCAGACCTTTGTTGATCTAACGGTAGATTGGATCAAAAAACATCCTTTGGAAGTATCCCTTTATGAAGACCATCCCGTATACGGGGTCGCCAAAGGCGGCTATTGGCGCGGCTATGCCTGGCTGGATTTACAAACCGGCATCCGGGCGACAAAGCTATGCCAGAATTTCCGCCTATTTGTCCACTCCAAAGCCTTTACCCCCGAATTTCTGGGCATCCTATTGGCCTCTCTCTATGACCATGAGGTAAAAACCGAACATATGCCCATGGCAAATGTACACAACAAAGCGATCTTTGAACAGCGGGGCTTTTTCAATGTTATCCATACCTTTCCTGAATTTAAAGACAAGGACAGGTGGCTGGATATTGCCATGAAAATTACCCATGAGAACCTGCTGGCCCAGACCACGACCGATGGCGTACAACGCGAATGGTGCGGCGGCTACCATTTCGGCGTATACCGGGATGCTTTGGAAATCGACGGCCGGGTAAGCGATCTAGGCCGCAGCATGCCAGCCGATTACCGGGAACGGGTAGAAGGTATGGCCAATCATATTTTTGGTATTTCCACTCCTGAATTGGCATTCCCCATGTTTGGGGACACCGCAAGGAGCCCCATTAGCTCCAAAGACCGAAAGACCTGGCAACTTTATAACATGCTCGGAGAAGCCAGCAAACGGTTTAATGACCCCAAATACCAGGCCCTGGCCGATCTAGACCTCAAAGCCTTACCAAAAAATGGAAGTGCAGCTTTTCCCTCAGCCGGCTTATATGCCATGCGCAGTGAATGGACGCCAGACCAGGTCTACATGGCCGTCCACTGCTCCCCACCTGCCATCAGTGGCCATGCCACTGCTGACAATGGTACCTTCGAATTGTATGCCCATGGACGTTGGCTCATGCCCGATAGCGGGTACTACACCTATGGTCACGACAAAAAAGCACGTGCCTGGCACCGTCAAACCCGCATTCATGCCACCCTCACCGTCAATGGAAAAGACACCGATATCATCGGCCGGCACCGCGATTGGCAATCAGATGAAAACGCAGACCTCTTGTGTGTGGAAAACTTCTCCTATCGCCATTTTTTACATCGAAGAACATTTTGGTTTTCAGGCAAAAAGAGCCCTTCACCCTTCTTCGTTATTTTAGATGAAGCCATTGGTGACGATAAAGGTGATATAGAAATCCACTTCCCCATGGCTCCGGGTAAAGTGAATGTCGACAAGCAGCACCAACGCATCACTACGGGCTTCGACGATGCCAACCTATTGATCCAAGTAAACGGGAAACACCCTATATCGCTCTATGAAGAACAGGGATGGCATGCCTGGAAATACGGCAACAGGGAAAGACGTACCTCGGTAACCGCGGTATACAAAGGACAGGCACCCTCTGTCTTTGTATCCATTTTGGTGCCTTACCGCGGAACCAGTGCTCCAAGCTGCCGACTATTGACAGATCCTACCACATTGATTGCCGGACAGGACCCTGTGGAAATAGCGGTGGAGATAGCCGGCCAAAAACACACCCTTCAACGCAACATTTAATTGATGCCCTCAGCGATGTATCCTTCCCTACCCAAGCGAACCAAGATCACAAGCCTTATAAAGCTCAAAAAAAGACCGAGCTTCAATTTTCTGTGGTTCCTTCCGGCGATCTTCCTATTCAGTCTATCCCCGGGCACGACTGTAAAAGGGCAAGTGCATTTACCCTTTAGGGTGGAGGGATTGCAACATACGGGCGCAGTACATTTCTATGCACAAGCGGGTGAGTTAAAGCTCCATATTTTCAAAGAAGATAACAAAGGCGGAGACCCGGTTAACCGTATCTTATCGGCCATCCTGACCAGTCCCGACGGTTCGGTATGCGATTCTGCCAAGCTATTTGGCAAAACAAGCAGGGCCCTTCAAACCAAAGTAAAGCAGGCTGGCATTTACACCCTCTTGATCAGCATGAACAGCGATCAATATAACCGGGCAGTAACCTGGGGTTTTGAAAGCAACGTGGGGAAATACATGATCAATTCGGGAACGGGCCATGCCGACCGGAAACGGGAAGAACCTATTGTGCTCAATGGCGCTGACCAACCCTTTGGTATCTTCTTCAAGCCTACTAAGAAAAACTTTACAGTAAAAGCATCCACACTGCCAGATGATGCAAAGGAGGTGAAATTATACGATGGTAACGGCAAATTGGCCTATAACTCAGCGGTAAAAGAAAATAAAGCGGAGATCTTCGTACAAGGAGCTGCACACGACGGAATTTGGGAATTACGTGTACCCCAACAACGGGGAACAGTTACCATAGAGGGAATTACCCATAATTGGGATAAAAATGAAAAACCATTACCGGTCTGGACAACAAGTCGTAAAGCCTTTTTTGAGCTGGGAAATTACCATTGGTTATTAAGTCCGCGCCGTTTTGCGCGAAATGTACAAGCGGGCGACACCGGTGAAATAAGGTTCAGCCTCTTTAACAATTCCAAAGCCAGCATGCCCCTGCAGGTCAGCCTAACCGACCTTCCGGCTGGCGGCAAGTTTTCTGTTCGTCCCCAACAAGTAAAAATCAGTCCGGGTGCTTCTCAATCCGTCACCGTCCACTATACCTTAGGCTCGGGGCTTCAAGATGGAAAACATGATTTTCATCTCCTAGCAACAGACACCCTAAGCGGCAAGCAAGCCTATTCATTGGTTGAATTAAGATCCGGCACAGAAAAAGCTGTCACCTTACCCATCCAGTTGAAGCTGTTTGAACATAACCAGTTTCAATTCGCCTACGAACCCGATTATCCGCGAAACAGTCAATTCTATTTTGATGCGCAAAACCGTCCCTGGGTGGTTACCGACAAAGGGTTAATGGTACTCATTGACGCCACATGGGAGACCATACAACTATCTCAGGAGAAGGGGGATATTGATTACCCGACAAGCACCATTGGTACCGATACCCAGGGATATGTTTACACGATTGTCACCATCAATGAAAGCCCTTACCTCCTACGTGTCAACAGCCGTGACCGTCGGCCGGAATTGGTAGCCCTACCCCATGGAGGTACCTATAAGATGGAGACGTTCATGGGTGGAAAAATCTCCCAATATCCACCTGTCGTTTTGCGTTACCTGCGTGACAGCACAAAAAAGAGCGTCTCCTTTTGGGCGAAAATCCACAGCCTGGAGCTATTCCCCACTTCCTTAGTTGCAAATAAGTTGCAAGTCGGCACCCCGATTTTGATTTCAAACAATTGTGTAGGCACCAGCGACCATTCAGGAATTACCAATTCCGTAGCTGCGGACGGCAATAAGCTACATCTTATATGGGGCGAAACGAGCGATCCCGACAAAAAAGATCCCGGTGTACCAACCTATACGGCCACCTATGACCGGACAAGCGGCACCTTATCCCAACCCATTTTCCTGACCTATTCCCCACCCGTAAACGATGCACACAATATGTCAGCCTTACTTGTCGATTCACGGGGAACACAACATGTGATCATCGGTGCCCACGGCCGGCCTTTCCAATACCTCACCTGCCCCGCCGGCACGACCGATTGGAGCAAAGCCCTACCCATGTCAGAATTGGGGCAAACCTATGTCGGCGCCGCACTGGATGCCCAAGACGGAATCCATTTATTTTGCCGCACATGGCGCCGTGGTGAAGATTTCCCGGGCATCTTTGACGCCGCCCTCTATTACCAACACAAAGGTAAAAACCAGTCATGGGAGGAACAACGGCCTTTTGCCCTTCCTGCCCTACCGGGTTATGGGATCTATTACCACCGCCTTACCGTAGACCGTACAGGCCGCTTGTATCTCTCCATGGATTATTGGCCCACCTGGTCGGCTTATCGGGAAAGCTACCGCGATGCCAATGTGTCGCGTAAGCAAGGTAAAAACCGCGTGGTCTTCACATCCACAGACGGAACGGACTGGCAAATCGTAAGTACAAAGAGCTTGAAAAGCCAGATTCAGGAGTAGGGCTCCTAGCCTAGCTAAGCATAAACATGCAATGATGCTTGCATCATCTGTTTAGCTAAATGATGAATGGTATTTTCAATCTTTTTTGCCTGAGCCGCAGAAGGAAATTTTACCTGACTTGCATACTGGCGCAATAAACCTGCGTTGATTCCCGCATGCTCAGCAACTTTTGAAATCTTAAGAAAATCAAACTGTGCAAATAAAGCAAATACATCATAGCTGTGTTCAAACTCTATACGATTAAGCTCTAAACCTTCAAAATCACGAAGTAATACTTTTATTTTCTCTTCTAGCTCTGACAAAGAATTAGCACTATCCACGATCAAATTATCATTATAGGTTACCCTACCATTTAATAGTCCGTTATCACTTTCGATTATTAATTCCAATTTTACCTTTTCCATAATAAATTTATTTTAGTCCCGATTGTTTCAAAATAGCGTTCAATGTACCCTTCGGGATATCACCCCCATGTATGGGAACCGTGATCTTTCCTTTCTTCGTGGGATGTATCAATTGCAAATGACTACCATTTTGGCTTTTTTCAATCCAACCGTCTTTTTTTAACAACCTAATCACTTCCCTCACTTTCATCAATCAAAGGTAGCAAATTTGCTACCAATATCAAAATCTAATAAAAACAAATTCACAAATTCAAGAGTATAATTATCGGACGCGCATCACCCTATGCGATCGAAAAATTTTATTCGCATTTTACCTGCATGAGAATCCTTATATGCATTCATTTTTGTATTATTGTAATACCATGTCCTGCAAGGATTTGTCTAAAATTGCTCAACATTATGATACACCGCCGAAAGTTCATCAAATCAACACTTCACTATAGCGTATCAATCCTGACGGTATCATCCCTGATGGAAAGTGCCAGTGGTGCCCCGCCAACTGCAAAATACCGGCTCAGCCGCGATGTGCCTACTCGGCGCTTTGATGGAAAAAGCTGCTGGGTCCACCCCCGGGTAGGCATCGTCCCAGGCGCGGGAATAAAAGGTACCTCACGTGCAGTGATGACCATGAATACACTTGATTTATCAGGAAGTGATGTATTCAAAGGGATGTTTGGCCTGTATACCGACGATAATGGCAAAACCTGGACCGAACCCTCACAGCTCAACAACCTCAATCCCCGCTTTGAAACGATAGATGGCGTAAAAAGGCCCGTTGCCGCGAGTGATTTTTGGCCACGCTACCATGTGGCCTCCAAAACATTATTGGGAATCGGGCATACCGTGGTTTATACGCCCGACTGGAAAGTAACCACCCCTCGCCCTAGGAACACCTCCTATTCCATCTACAACCCAAAAAACAATGAGTGGTCGCTTTGGCAAAAACTGGCAATGCCCGAAGGTCCAAAATTTTACAATTCAGGTGCCGGTTGCCCACAACGTTACGATGAGGAAGATGGCAACATTTTATTGCCCATCTCTTTCACCCCACCGGGTAAAAATTCACACGTCACTGTTATCCGCTGTACATTTGATGGCAAATTGCTTCAATACCAAACGCATGGAACCGAATTGAACATCAATGACGGAACACGTGGCTTGCATGAACCTTCCCTGACACGGTACAATGGCGAATACTTCCTCACCATCCGAAACGACCTGAAGGGTTATGTTACCCGCAGCAAGGATGGTTTGCACTTCGAGCCAATGCAATCATGGAAATTTGATGACGGCAGCGACCTTGGCAACTACAATACCCAACAACATTGGGTTACCCATAGCGATGCTTTATTTTTAGTTTATACCCGACGGGGTGCCAATAATGACCATGTTTTCAGGCACAGGGCTCCCCTCTTCATGGCACAAGTGGATCCCGAACGGCTATGCGTCCTTCGGGATACCGAACAAATCCTGGTACCTGAGCGAGGTGCACGACTGGGCAATTTCGGGGTGACCGATTTCAATGAACATGAAACCTGGGTGACTGTATCAGAGTGGATGCAACCCAGAGGAGTAGAAAAATATGGAAGCGACGGCAGCGTGTATGTCGCCAGGATAAAATGGAATAAAAAGAATCGCCTTTTTAAAATCTAATGTTAAACAGTCTCTTCAAGTCAATTATCGAACATGAAACATAGAAGACCCATTATCACAGCAGTCATCCTCTTACTTTGGACTGGATATGCACAAGCACAGCTCGTTGAGGGGGTTCGTAAGGTAAAAGATGTTCTGATTTATCAAGATGCACAATACTTTTCATCCTTCCCCTCCGTGATCAAACGGCCCGATGGGGAGCTGATCGTTGCTTTCCGCCGGGCACCCGACCGGAAAATATTTGGGGAAAAAGGGACAAACCATACCGACCCCAACAGTTACCTGGTCATGGTACGCTCTAAAGACGGCGAAACATGGACAAAGGAACCCGAGCTGATTTATGCCCATGCTTTTGGGGGATCGCAAGATCCTTGCCTATTGCAGCTAAACGACGGAAGTATCCTTTGCGCCAGCTACGGTTGGGCATTTGTGCGCCCTGATGGCATCCCCAACCTAAAAAAGCCCTTTTTCGAAGCGGGAAATGCTATCTTCCTAGGAGGCTACCTCCTCCGTTCCACCGATGGTGCAAAAAGCTGGCAGGGGCCTATTTACCCACCCCACATCCAAGCAGAAATCAATTACAACGCACTTGGCGATCCGGTACCGGCCTACAACAGGGGAGCCATGGTTGAAGGTAAAAACGGCAAGATTTACTGGGTGGTGGCGGCATCCGACCGCAACTCCCCGAAGAAAACATCGACCCATCTGCTGATTTCCGAGGATAAAGGGCTCACCTGGAACTATTCGAGTCCAGTGGCGGTAGACGACACGGTTACCTTCAATGAAACCTCGGTCTATGAAACACCCAAAGGAGATATTGTCGCCTTTCTCCGTACTGCCAACTTTAACGACCAGGCATGCATCGCCCGGTCGACCGACGGCGGAAATACCTTTCAGAAATGGGAATCTATGGGCTTTCAGGGACACCCCTTAAATGCCCTGCGCCTGCCAGACGACAGGGTACTCCTTACTTATGGTTACAGGCACCCCCCTTTTGGCATCCGGGCACGCATACTAAACGCTGAATGCACCGACTTCGCCACAGCGCCCGAAATTATACTACGCGACGATGGTGGCAGTGGCGATCTGGGCTATACCTGGCCGGTACAACTGGATGAAGAACACGTGTTGGTGTCCTATTATTTCAATAAGGAAAACGGCACACGGTATATTGCAGGAACGATTTTGGAAATTAAATAAACCCATTATAAAATAAAACGGACAAACTACTCATCAATAAAGAACATGCGAAAAAGTAAGGTATTACAGAAATTAAGGGCAGGAGAAGTCGTCAGCTGCTTCAAAGTAAACTTAGCCGATGCCCGTGTGCCGGAAATCGCTGCAATCAGCGGATTTGACTGCGTCTGGATCGATCAGGAGCATATCGGCCAGGATTGGTCGGTCGTTGCTTCAACCGTATGGGCAACAAAAGCTCACGATACGGACCTGTTGGTACGCGTCCCCAGAGGAAGCTACAGCGATTATATCCGCCCGCTCGAACTAGATGCCACTGGGATCATGGTTCCCCATGTCATGAGCCTGGAAGACGCCAAAAACGTCGTCCACATGACCCGCTTTCACCCAGTTGGGCGACGCCCCATTGATGGCGGGAATACCGATGGTGCCTATACGGCCATGGATTTCAAGACCTATCTGCAAGAAGCCAATGAGCAACGATTTATCATCTTGCAGATCGAAGACCCAGAACCCTTGGAAGAACTGGAAGCCATTGCAAGCCTAGAAGGATATGACATGCTCTTCTTCGGTCCCGGCGATTTCAGCCAGGGTATAGCCGCACCGGGCGAATGGGATCATCCCCAATTAACAGCAGCCCGCAAAAAAATTGCTGAAGTTGCCCGAAAACATGGAAAATTCGCAGGCACAGTAGGAAGCACTAACAACCTCAATGAACTGACCGACATGGGATACCAATTTGTCAGTGTGGGTGCCGACGTTGTGGCGCTGACCCAGTACTGCAGCGACCTGGCCGCCGCTTTTACTTCGCGTCAAGGCGACAGGAAAAAAGGAATTTATTAATATTAGATTGTTGCGACGATTACATGAAGAAAAGAAAATTAGGCCGTACAGGAATTGAGGTCTCCGAAATCGCCTTTGGCGGCGTAGAAATAGGGATGCCCTATGGAATAGGGATAAACGGCACAAATGATATGCTTAGCGAGAAGCAAGCCATTGAGCTCCTGCTGAAAGCGAAAGACTTAGGGATCAATTTCTTTGACACCGCGCGCATGTACGGAACGAGTGAATCGCTGATGGGAAAAGCATTCAGGGCATGCCGGGAAACCATTATTATTTCCACCAAATGCAGGCATTTTATAGAGGCTGGCGGTCAATTGCCCAACGATAGCCTCCTTAAGCACCTTATAGAAAAATCTGTCGAAGAAAGCCTTCATGAGCTACAGACCGATTACCTCGACGTGTTCATGCTTCACCAGGCCGATATGGAAATCTTGGAAAACCCCACCATCGCCGCCACATTTGAAGCCCTGAAAAAGGCAGGGACCGTCCGCGCCATCGGTGCCTCCACCTACAGCCTCGAAGAAACCGACAAAGCAATTGAAGCAGGTATATGGGATGTGATACAGCTCCCCCTTAACCTACTCGACCAACGCCAACAACTCCTTTTTGACAAAGCCAAACAACAAGAAGTCGGGATCGTTGTCCGCTCTATTCTAATGAAAGGCCTGTTAAGCGATCGCGGGAAAAACCTGCATCCTTCCTTACACCGGGTTGAAAAGCATATTGCTGGCTATGAAGCCCTGCTCAACGAAAAGTTTTTAGACCTGCCCACCCTCGCCGTAAAATTCGGTTTATCCTTCGAAGAAGTTTCCTCGGTATTGGTGGGCATTGACCGGCCTGACTACCTCACTAGTAGCGTAGGCATGGCAGATGGAAACTACATGGATGCGCCAGAACGACAACAAGCGCGACGGCTCGCCTACCCCGATCCCGGATTTCTGAACCTCCATCACTGGAGCAAGATGGGCTGGCTTACCTGACACAAAAATCCCTTATACCCATATGGATAATTTCAACAAAGAATAAACCTGATCCCAGATACTATGTTAAAAATAGGAATAATCGGAATGAGCCCGGGCAATGCCCACCCCTACTCTTGGTCGGCCATTATCAACGGCCATTTCAACGGCGATGAAATCAATAAAATCGGTTATCCGGCCGTGGCTACCTACCTCGAAGCCAACAAAGATACCCTCGGACTAGCCGGTGCACGGGTAAGCCACGTCTGGGCCCAGGAAAAATCCATTGCCGAAAGCATTGCCAAAACCACCCAAATCGACTTCGTGGTAAACGACCTCGAAGAAATGACAAAAGCTGTGGATGCCGTCATACTGGCAAGGGATGATCCAGACCAACATATTGCCATGGCAAAACCCTTCATCGATGCGAACATTCCTATATTCATCGACAAACCACTCGCCATCAGCATCCAAGAATTGAACTGGTTTGCCGAACAGCAAGCCCAGGGTAAATTCATCATGTCCTGCTCCTCCATGCGCTATGCCAACGAATGCCGTACCGCAAAAACAGAATTAGGAACCTTTGGCGAAATAGAGCTTATCACCGGAGTAGGAAAGAAAGACTGGATCAAATACGGGGTACACCTCCTCGAAGCGATCTTCGCCCTATTGGATGACCCAAAAACCCATTCCGTACAACATATCGGCAAGAAAGATAAAGACATTGTCCACATTGAACTGGAAACGGGTGTACAAGTCCTTGTCCATTTATTCAAAGAAATTAGCCCTACGTTCCAACTTTCTATCTTCGGACAAAAAGGGTGGCGCCTTGTCGAAATAAAGAATTCCTACTCCATGTTCCGGGATAACATCATCGAATTTATCCGCTCAGTTGAAGCAGGTAAGCCCCGGCTTTCCTTTGACAAAACAGCGAATATCATCCGCACATTGATTGCCGCAAAAGAAAGTCTTGAACAAGGAGGGAAAACAATGCATATCAACACAAGCAATCCACCATTATGAATGTCAAAAATTTATTGAGCCTTAAAAACAAAGTCATTTTAGTGACGGGGGGATCTGGCCAATACGGATCCTGCATTGTAGAAGGATTGGCAGAAGCCGATGCCACGGTCATCACAACGTCGCGCAAATTGGATACCGCACAACAAACTGCCAAGGCGTTTCAGGAACGCGGATTGGATGTCCATGCCATGCAGGCAAATCAGGAAAACCACGAATCGGTTATGAACTTAAAAGCGGAAATCAAGACGGTTTTTGGAAAACTTGACGGCTTTGTCAATAATGCCGTATCCCGGCCCATGAAAGGATATCATGCACCAATAGAGCAATTCGATGAATCCATGCGGGTAAATGCCACGGGCATGATGGACCTCCTGCGTGAAATGTCAGACCTTATTATCCAAAGCGGCGGTGGGAGCGTCATCAATATCAGTTCCATGATGGGCATGTTCGGACCCGATTTATCCAATTACGAAGGTACAAGTATGGGTGACCTGCCCCCTGATTATTTCTTTCACAACGGTGGCCTGATCAATCTCAACCGCTTTATGGCAAAAATGAACGCTGGAAAAAACATCCGCTTCAACTGCATCAGTCCGGGTGGCCTGTTTAACCACCAGCCGCAGGCATTTCTTGACAATTATTGCAAGAAAGTACCCCTGCGCCGCATGGCAAACCACGATGACATAAAAGGCCTCGTCGTCTTATTATCCTCAGATGCCGGGGCATATATCAACGGCGAAAACATCCTCATGGATGGTGGCCTTAATGCCTAAAACCTGAAAAGAACAATGATAACGCTAAAACAATAACACATTCTATGACAATGCCATCCATGCCAACATCCTTATCCCTCCACAACAAAAACATCTGGGTAGTTGGTGGAGCAGGATACCTGGGCCAAGCCATCGTGGTTTTTCTCGAAGCCATGGGCGCCAATGTCCTGTGCATCGATTTAGAAGACCGTGCCCAGCAGTTCGTTGCTACCTTGCCCTCCGACAAAAGAATAAAGGCCGATACCTTCAATGCAAGTGCAACTGCAGACATACAAGAATTCGTATCCCGACATATTCAGAAATCGGGCATCCCGGATGGCTATGTCAACCTAACCTTTGCCTCCACAGCGAAAAAACTGGAAGAACTAAGCGATGAAGATTTTAATCAAGTAAACCACGGTAGCATTACTTCGACCTTTATCCTTAGCCGCGAAATCGGCGGAGAAATGGTGAAAAACGGAAAAGGAAGCATCGTTCTCTTCTCCAGCATGTACGGTTCCGTTTCCCCTTATCCCGAAGCCTATGTATCACCCATGAACAAAAACCCGATCGAATACGGTGTAGGAAAAGCAGCCATCATACAAATGACACGCTACCTGGCCGTACATTGGGGAAAGCAGCACGTACGTTGCAACTGCATTTCACCCGGCCCCTTTCCCAATCCAGCGGTACAACAAGCGCACCCTGACTTTATAGAACGACTGGCCGAACGCTCCCCCATGGGACGAATCGGAAAACCCGAGGAAATCGCCGGCATCGTAGGCTTCCTCCTGTCAGACGCCGCTTCATACATTACCGGCCAAAACATGGCGGTAGACGGGGGGTGGACATGCTGGTAATGGGGAAAAAATTAGGCTTTATCGCCCTCTTTCTAGGCCTGTATTCCCTACCGATTACCAGTCATGGTGTGCATAACACCGCTCAAAAAAACAAGGGGTTTGCAAACCCGGTCACTACCCACGACTCCCTTTACAAAACCATTGAGCCGCGCAGCTTGGAACATGCGACTGCCCTCGAAGGGCTAGCCCTGATCATACCAGAAGATGAAGAGTGGAACCTATTGGGGCAAGCGATCGCCACGACACTTCAACAAAAAGCAAATGTCTCCGTCACCCTGAGCGCCCCAAACCCCGAATTATTTGCCAAAGGCTGGTCAGGCAATACCCTGCTAATAGGTAACCTTGGAAACAATATCCAAATGGCACGCCTCTATGGCCTGCGGTTCTCCTATGCCGATGCCGTCTATCCCGGTCCGGGAGGCTATCAACTACTCACCCTAATCGATCCCTTCGGCCTCGGTGGCAATACCATTTGCATAAGTGCTTCCGACCTTGAAGGCGCAAGCTTAGGCGTAAAGCAGCTACTGGCAATCATCGACAAGGAAAAAGACGCAGAAATCCCCTGGCTTTTCCAAGCCCGGCTCCCCAAAACAACAAGCAATTACTTTAACGGTTATTCTACCTTATCAGATAAAGGAGAACACAAAAAATTACAGGCAGATGCAGACTCCCTCCTCAAAAAACTTCAACCAGTCGTTGATAACGAATCGATAGCCCGTGCTTTGCTCGCAGTACTCTCCCAGGCCAAACTCTATGGTGAATATTATCAATTGACCTGCCATGCGACATTCGGGGAACTCTACCGCAGGCTATTAAAAGGATACGCCGATTTCCTAAATCGGTATCCCACCGAAGCCCGTCACCAACTTGAATCACGGAGAAATATGTGGGTACAGGGAGAAAAACTCTTCCAACAATGGGCTGTCCTCGAAGCCTCGCCCCTATTTAACGATCGTGACCGCCGCGAAATCCTCTCCGCTTTATACCTGACCTGCGAAGCCAATGCTTCTGACGGATACCTTGTCAAAGCCCGCGAGCGTGCCCCCAGATGGAATCATGAGGTTTTCCCAGCTTTGTCCCTTATCGGTTCCTGCCAATATTTCGAAAACCATTACCAGCTACCCGAGATATCCAAATGGAAAGCACGCGGCGATCGGATCTTCGCCGGCAATACCTCTCATATCAGCCTGGATGAAGGATCAGATTACCTGGTACATGTACCCATGACCAACATCGATTACGGCATGGCAACAGGCAAGCTCCCTTACATCCACCGCAGCCTGCGCCCCAGCGCAGATTTGCACACCCTGATGATCGACAACCTGGGCACCCTATCCGGCGGGGGCGATACCTACCCCTTTGGCATGAGCAGTGCCTATTCCTGGGGCCATTCCCAGGTATTGAACGCGGCAGCTTGGCTATACCAGGACCCTTTGTATGACTTCCTGTTGGCGCGTACCCGCCAGGGGCCCTTCCCCAAGCAAAAGATGCCCGATCTCCACTATCCCATCCATCGCTATAAAGCTAACCTTAACCCTGCTGAGAGACTTTCAGATCGGGACTACCCCCGCCTTCAGGCCCAAGCAGTAGAACCGGCACTTTACCATGACCTGCAAGAAAAAGGGGTCCTCAACATAGAACAAAAAGACACCTTCCACAAGTTGACGTTCCGATCCGGCTTTGGACAAGATGACAACTACCTGATCGTGGATGGATTCTCGGCCGGGCGCCATGGCCACCAAGATGGCAATGCCATCCTGAAATACAGCGCCAATAGCCGCCTGTTCCTCGTTGATAGGGATTATATCCAGAATACGCCGGTCTACCACTCCAATGTGGTGATTATTAAAAATGGCGAACAACACAAAAAGCCGCCCTTGGCCAAGCTGGAATGGGCGAGCGATCTTGAAGGGACCAGCATCAGTCGCAGCCAAGTGATGGGCTACAATGGCACGGACTGGAGCCGGACCATCATTAATCCCGGCGGCAGGTTTTTCCTCATCTATGATGACCTGCATATCAATGAAGCCGGCACTTATATCCTGAAAAACCTATGGCAATCTTTGGGCACCCCCACGATCGACCAACAGACCTTCAAGGTAGAACAACAAGGGGTGACCATGCTACTTCAAAATATGTCAAAGTCAGACCTTCGTCTCAAAGACATCTACGGCCATTTTATAAAATATTGGAAAACCGTTTACCCCTATCCTTATGCCGACCATGAGACCGTCTTAACGGAGGTAATCGACGAAAAGCCGTATCGCGCTGGGGATAAAACGGCATTCATCAACGTCCTTTCCAGCCATAAAGGCAACCACACACCCATCAAGGCCGTACGCCTTCAGGAAAACCTTATTGCAATTGATGACGGACAAGAAAGCTGGCTGGTACAGCAAGGGCCCCTAGACCATGGCCTTTTCTCCAGCGATGGCGCCTTCCACCTCCTTGGCAATGATGTACTTATCGCCGCATCCGTTACCCGTATAAAAATAGGATCAAAAACCCTGAATTTCCCTGTACCCATATTCTTCAGCATGGACACCCGCAGCGGAGCATGGAAAACATATGACCTGCTGAAAGACAAAATTACCTATACCGCTGAGGGAAAACCCGTTCAGCATACCGCTATAGATCAAGGAACCCTTCCCTTGAATTCCTCCATGTTCCGGCAGTTTAAACAAATGCTGCACCAGCAGGCACCCTTCCCCACAGAAGAACAAAAGGCGCCGCTTGCCACCGCACTTACCGAAGGCTGGAAAAAGACCTATACCCTCCCAGAACAAGTAAGCAGTTCAGCTATCGGCGATTTAGATGGCGACGGAAAAGACGAATTGGTATTGGCCGGCATCCATGGCCTGGTCACCGCCATTGACGCTGGCGGGAAAGAGCAATGGACATTCAAGGCAAAGGGCCGTGTAAATGAAGTAAGCGTACAACGAGTAGCAGACAAGCCCCTGATTTTTATTGCTACCGAGAACTGGTACGTCCATGCATTGAACGCAAGCGGCGAAGAATTATGGAGCTACCGCTTCCCAGACGATACCGAACACAAAGAATACAAAGGCAATTTAATTGGCATTACCCGGGTGCGTCTCGCACAGCTTCATGGAAAAAACCACCCACCCTCTGTGATGGTCGGCACACAATTCCGCTACCTGTATGAACTTGACCTGAAAGGGAACTACAAAGCAGATACTGCCTTGTATTTTTATGGCATTGAAGACATGGCATATGCCGATCTGGATGACGATGGCAAGGAAGAAGGGATTTTCGCCCTGGAGTATTATTACTATACCTTGCTGAAAGACAAAAAATTACTGACCGGCACTGTCGGCGGACCGGGATGGAAAGTGGCTGCGGTTTTGCGAAAACAAGGCCGCGATTCCTTAACCTCCATGCTGCTCGGTTCAAAGCAGAGCGAAGTGAGGCGCATCCAGTACCGAGGTAAACTTCAGGAACTGTGGGTGCGGAATGTGGGTGGAGAGGTGAACGACATCGTAACCGGCGACTTCAATCAAGACGGTCACGACGAGATCCTGGTAGGCAGCGAGGGTTTCCAGTTTTATGTCCTCGACCCACAAGGCCGGCCCCTGTTAAGGAAGAGCCTCGGAGACCGGGTTACCCATGTCAACGGATTCCGGCGGGAAGGGGAAGTCCGTTACCTAGCCGCCACCGCACAAGGCGGGCTATATACATTTTCCGAAAATGGAGAAGCGCAAGCCTCCGTTCAAGTCCCCGGCGAAATAGAAAACATCCCAGTGGGTGGCAATGGCGGCCATCCCTGGCTTATCCTCAAAAACGGCGAGGTATATACCATGGATTAAAAATCTTTGAATGGCCCCCTTGGTTCCGCGGCATCCATGGATTCCTTCCAAGCCGCGAACCTTGCTTTCACCCTATTCAGGATATCAGGATGAGCCTTCGCCAAATCGTTCTTTTCACTTATATCCGTAGCAAGGTCAAAGAGGTATTCCTCCCCCTTATCCGTATGTATCCATTTCCAATTCTCCACCCTCGCTGCCTGCTCGCCACGAAACTCCCAAAACATCTCCTTGCGTTTACTTTCCGCTTTTCCATTCAGAATATCCAGCATGTCAAATCCATCGTACACCACGGAGTCGGGCAGGCCTACACCCGCAGCAGCCGTTATCGTCGGGAAAATCTCAAGAGAACTTAAAAAATCATCATTCACCTTCCCCGCTTCTATGTGGCCCGGCCATTTCACGATGCAGGGAACCCGGATACCACCCTCAAAAAATTGCGCCTTTCGTCCGCTTAGCGGTGAATTGTCGGCCACCCCAGTACCCCCGTTATCCGACAAGAAAATGACCAAGGTATTCTCCTCCAAGCCTTTGTCCTTAACCAATTGCAACAACTCCCCAATGGCATCATCCATCTTCGTTACCGCCGCCATATACTCCCTCCGTTTCTCTTCCGCCTTGGTTTGTCCCTTAGGATAGCGGTCAATATAGGCTTGCGGCGCCTCCACTTTGCCCCGTATGGCAGGGTCTAAGCTCGAAGCACCATGAGGAGCATTAAATGCCAGGTAGAGGAAGAAAGGTTGATCGCTGTGCTTTTCAACAAATTCGGCAGCTTTATTTTCAAAAAGATCGGTAGAATAGGTACCCTTATCGCGTGTCGTAGGCTCATTCCCATCAAACATAGAGGCCGCCCCATAGCGTTCATGTTTATAATAATCGATCCCCGTATTGGCAAAGCCATAATAGGCATCAAAACCCCGTTGCAGCGGAAGGAACCTTCTCAATTGTCCCAGATCCCATTTGCCGACAATGCCGTTCACATAACCCGCCTCTTTGAGCGGAGTGGGGATGAATACCTCCCTTTGGTCCATGCCGAGAATCCTTTCAGGCGAAACGCTATATTCGTAATCCGTATAAAGGTGGCCATAATTCACCATATTGTTCCGGAACAACTCAAAAGTGCCGTTCCGTTGCGGATACCTTCCCGTAAGCAAGCTGCCCCTAGAAGGCGTACATCCCGAACCCGTAGCATAAAAATTGGTCAGCCGCACCCCTTCCTTTGCCAGTTGATCCAAATGTGGGGTCTGGATTTCCTTATTTCCATACACGCCAATATCATTGTATCCCTGATCGTCCGATACAATGACTATGATATTGGGTCTGGTTTGTGCAGTGACCGTTAAAAAGCCAAACAGAAGGCTTACAAAGCACACTAATTGTTTCATATAATTAATCATCATAAGTTATTTATTATAAATTATTTATTATCCTATTTACCATAGCAGGAACTGTCACCCTCTGCCCTGACCATTCGTTTTATACCCTCCCATACCTTTCCATCTGTTTCACAAAATCCTTAAAATGCATCTCCAATTTGAGGAGATCATTTTCTTTCAGGTAAGGATTGTTAAAAAGTGGACCGCCAATGCCGAAGCCCTGCACCCCTGCAGAAAGGTAGTCAGGAATAGCCTCCACACCTACCCCTCCCGTTGCCAGTAATTTAACGTCGGTTCCTAAGGGAGCCCTTATGCTCTTAAAATACGCTGGCCCGAACAAACTTGCCGGGAATACCTTCACCATATGAGCTCCCAGATCCCAAGCTTTCATGATTTCCGTCAGACTAAGCGCCCCCGGAAATACCGGGATATCCTGCTTTACACAAGCTCGTATTACCTCTTCATTCACCACCGGCGTTACAATAAACTGGGCGCCCACCTGCAAGGCATTATCCAAATCACCCAAAGAACATACCGTCCCGGCACCGATATTCAACTTAGTACCATAAGCGGCCACGGCATCCCCGATTATCTCCTCCACAGCACCACTGTTCATGGTAATCTCCAAGGTCGTCAATCCCGCCCTATGGTAAACAGGCAACAAGGACATGACCTGTTCATGGGGCACATTCCTCAAGATACCCACTATCGGCATTGCCTCAAAGTCGGCATGGGAGAACATATTTCCTTCAGTCCCTATCATTTACATAATTCTTTGCAATCAACCATTGACCTTTACACGTTGCTTGTTCCGCTTCGATAGGATCAATAAAATGGCACTTGCTTTCCAGCCCTAAAAACAGCAGGGCCTGCCTGTAATGCGCATGGAGTTTTGAACCGCAGCAGAGGATAATCTTTGGATAATCCCTAGCAAGGACAGTCCGAACTTCATTGCCGATCAACAAGCCACTTAAATAACTATAATTCACTTCTTTGGTCACTCTTCCAAACAGCTGGTTTGTCCGCACCTTGAATAAGGATCCTAGAAAAGCGTCCCCACCGGCATCTTCCACCCCCTCAAGGAAAAACTTCAGGTGAAGGCCATCAAGTGTACGGTCATGTGCCTCTACCGCTTCCCTTATCAATCCATTTTGCGATAATATCGCAAATAATTCACCGGTCAGGTAAGTATCGATCCGCGCAATTGCAGCCTCTCTAACCTCCACATGTTTCGAGTGCGTTCCCGGTAAGATCACCAAGCTATCGCCCAAAGCATCTATGGCTCCCAAGATGTCCGAAATGCCTACCAATTGCGTCTCCTCTCCCCGCATCACCTCATCACCCACCCGCAGTCCGGATACCAGCATTATCGGATGGTTAAACCCCTTAATAGGGCCAATGCGATGCACAAGTGCTTTTTCCCCGCTAACCGAAAAAGGAAGATCGGCATAAGGCAACTCCATCATCCCAATGCTCGAAGAAGCCATCCCCGACAGCATCACCGGAACCCCGCCCACAAACAGATTAAGTCGCTTGGAAATGCTTTCTATACCCTTACGCAACACCTCTGCATAAAACATCGTCCGGTGACCTTCACTATCATCCAACCTGTAATTTTTATAATCTTCATGCACCCGCGCTACCCCGAGATTCGAATATTCCTCATCCAAAACGGCGAGTGTTGGCAACTCAAGCAAGCGGACCCGCAAAGCAGAAGTTCCCCAATCACAAGAAAACAGGTAGTTCATCATCAGACCTTTCCCCTCAATTTCATTTATACCCTTAGGAAGACCCGCTTCTTATAAAGAAAATACAAGAAGAGCCATTCTATCAGCACCACGCATATCGCCAATACAATAGGTCCCCCAGATTCGCCCGCCAACTGGCCCAGCCATCCAAATAAAGAATTGGCAGTATACCTCCAGTCGATAAAATGACCAGAAAGGTAGATAAGAATGGAATTCATACCGATCACCTTAAAGAAGAAAGCCCATCTCTTATAACCCAGCACATCAATAACATAATAGAAAGCCGACAATAACAATAAACTTATCCCTCCTACCAACAGCACAAAAGAACTCGACCAAAGGTTTTTATTAAAAGGAAAATCCAAGCTCCAGATCAAGCCCACCAATAGGGCAACCAAGCCCCCTACAGCCAGGTAAAGCGCCTTTGTTTCCGGCTTTTTCGGACTATTTTTCAACAAATTCCCTGCAAAAATGCCCAACAGGCCGGTGCTGATCGCCGGTATCGTCGAAATCAAACCTTCCGGATCGTGTATTTTCAAATAGAGGCGGCCCGGCAGTATCGAACGATCAAGGTAAGAAGCAAAATTGCCCTCCATGCTCAGGTCGCCCATGGGGAAGCCAGGAGCCGAATTAAATTTTAAAAGCAGCCAATAGCCCACCAACAGCAAGGAGAACCAAACCACTTGACCCGCTTGCCGGGCATACAAATAGATGATATTCGCGAACATGTAGGCCAGGCCTATTCTTCCCAACACACTGCCAAAACGGATCTCCGCCAAAGGCTGCAGCCGGAGGCCATTGTTGTAGATGATACCCAATATCACGAGTATCAATCCCCTTTTCACCACCTTAAGCAACAAATCACGGCGCGGCACCCCCTGGCGCATTTTCTTTCCTATCGAATAAGGCGTAGCCACGCCTGCCAGGAAAAGAAAAAGAGGGAAAATGAGGTCATAAAAATGAAAACCGTTCCATGCCGGGTGTTCCATTTGTACTGATAAGGCATTCCAAAAGCCAGCATCGGTGGCCTTGGCCAGGCGATGAACGATGGTATCTGCCCCCATGATCCAAAACATATCGAATCCCCGAAGGGCATCCAAGGAGTAAAGACGTTGGTCTATTTCATTCATTGTAAACGCTGATTAGCTTGTTCCATTTTCATTCTTTATTTTGTTTATAGGTAGAGCTTTCAATGTTTTGCGGAGAACGAATATAGAAAATATATCACGGTTATCGTATAGCAATAATAAATTGTTACCTGCAATAAATTAGTTTTTTTTTGCCCTCGTTGACATTGTTTCGTACCTTTGCAGGCAAATACAAGCTTATGTATACTTTTTTCGCAATTCTTGCTTCCCGTTTCCGGGATCGTGCTTAGGCCTTTAAGCCGGCAATCAACCTCAATTTCCTTATTTATCTAACCGTCCTTATTTATTTAAGATAGGGATCATAAGTCCAACCCCTTTTATGCAAAACTGGAAAAAAGTATTCACCATTATCTGGACCGGTCAATTTATCTCACTGATTACCAGCTCCCTCGTAAATTTCGCTATCGTCATCTGGCTCAGTTTGGAAACCGGATCAGCAGAAGTATTGGCCTTTGCTGCCATTGCCGCCCTATTGCCCCAATCGGTATTGGGTTTATTTTCGGGTGTGCTCATTGATCGTTGGGATCGCAAAATCACCATGATCCTTTCCGATGCCTTCATTGCCCTCTGCACCTTGGGTATTGTCATTTTATTCTATCTCGGCGAGGCCCAACTATGGTACATTTACCTGCTATTGGCCTTCCGTTCCATCGGATCGGCATTCCATATGCCCGCCATGCAAGCCTCCATACCCTTATTGGCACCCGAATCACAGCTACTGCGTATTGCAGGTGTAAACCAGGCCATACAGTCGGTATCCAACATCGCCGGGCCAGCCCTGGCCGCCGTAGCCATTAGCGTGATGGACATCGAGCACGTCATGCTCATTGACATCATCGGTGCAATAGTAGCCATTATTTCCCTGCTCTTTGTTTATATCCCCAATCCACCACAAGAAGAAAAAACCGGCAAAGGCATTGCCCATTTTTTTAATGAAATAAAGGTAGGGATAAACGTCGTAACCGATAATAAAGGCCTGGCCTATCTGTTCCTGTTTTCCATCATTGCTACTTTCTGCCTGATGCCTGTTGCCATCCTTTTCCCCTTACTGACCTTGCAGCATTTCCATGGCAGCACCTTCCAAATGGGTCTTATAGAAGTTGTGTGGGGAGCCGGGATGCTGGCAGGAGGCGGACTATTGGGTTTGCTGAATGTCTCGGTCAATAAGGCCATACTGATCAACATGACTTACCTTGTCCTCGGACTAAGCCTGGCTTTTTCCGGTATGTTGCCCTCCACAGGATTTGTACTGTTCGTCGTGCTGACCACTATTGGGGGAATTGCAGCATCGATCTATAATGCAAGTTTTACCACAATTATCCAGGAGCAAGTCAAGCCCGCCATGCTCGGTCGTGTTTTTTCCATGTTTTTCAGCATTTCCATTCTCCCTTCCCTCCTCGGCTTATTAGGGGCCGGCACCTTGGCAGAGGAAGTGGGCATCAGCGAAACCTTCATTATCCTGGGTAGCCTGATCGCCATTGTAGGGCTCGTTGCATGCTTTGTACCCTCACTAATCAAGTTAGGGCTTAAAAAATAGGAAGTACAATCGATTTACCAGACTTGAACGCTAAACCCCCATTCGTTTAATGTGGACAATATGAGAAAAGAAAGCCCTTAATACCGTGCGGTGCTCAAGATAAGTGATATTGAATTCCTTGCAAGTCTCCTTCACGAGTCTATTTATTTGGGGGTAATGCACATGGCTGATTCCAGGAAACAGGTGATGCTCCACTTGAAAATTCAAGCCTCCCAAAAACCAGGAGGTGATTTTACTTTTGGTGGCAAAATTGGCGGTCGTGCTCACCTGGTGCACCGCCCATTCTTTCTGGATCTTATTAGAGGTCGACCCCGGCGCCGGAAACTGGGTACCTTCTACTACGTGAGCCAACTGGAATACAGTGCTAATGGAAAAGCCGCAAACCACACTGACGATGGTAAAGCCTATTAACGTCTCCAGCCACCCCACCATTATTATTGGAAGTACAATGTAAATGAAGAGATAAACCATTTTTGTTAACCAAAAAATAAAGTGCTCTTTCCTGTCAAGTTTTCGCTGCTGACCAGCTTTCCCCATTTTTCCAGAAAAGTATTTTTCAAAATCCTGGTACAACACCCAAGCCATATACGATATCCCATACAGCAATACCCAGTACAGATACTGGAAGCGGTGATACCAATATTTTGGCTGTTCTCTATGCATACGCATAAACTTCACGTCAATGTCGTGATCCATTCCTTCAATATTGGTATAAGTATGATGATCTATGTTATGCTTCTGTTTCCAGAAATGGATACTTCCCCCCAAAAGGTTCAAGGAATAACCCGAAATCTCATTCAACCGTTTGTATTTAGAGAAGCTTCCATGTCCGCCCTCATGCATAATGTTAAACCCTATGATGGCAAGGTTATACCCGAAGAGGCAGCATAGAATCATAGCAATGGGCACTGATGGTGTGAAGAAAACGAGAATGGTATAAAGGATAATAGCAGATAAAGCAATGACCACACCTTTATAAAAGAGCTTCGCGCCACCTGTTTTGGGAAGTTTATTCTCCACAAAATAATGATTGACCTTTGATTTCAATGTTTTAAAAAAAGGGCTACCGCTGTTGTTAAAACTAATTTTTGACATAAATTATTTAAATTTCAGGGCAATCCGTTCAGAGACAGGAATAAATCTTCAGGCCGAGCTGAAAAAATTAGAGACTGGCTAACATTACCACTTTCACAAATTTAGGCAAATTCTCTTTTATATGCAATATAATCACGTTGCACATTATAAGGAACCTGTTCATCAGCACGTCTCTCACTACCCACCTAAAAAACCTTTATATTTTAATGCAGGCAAATCTGGGCATTGGTATGGGAGAACGATTTCTATTTCACCTTATTTGCAGTTAATATCCTCGGTAACTTCTATATTGCAAGTGTAAAAAAGTATTCTCATACCCTAGCATATGAAACCATTATTTCCATTTACGTTATCCCTCATCCTGACCGTCTTGTTTTCCCCATCACCTGCCATGGCGCAAAAGCAGCAGGATCGATCACTCTCCGCGCGTTTACAAGAAACCCCGGGCCTTGTTGCCTTATGGGATTTCAAAGAGGAAGAAGGTCATGAAAAGAGCTCAATCGGACAAGGAAAATTCCCCCTCCAGCCCCAAGGAGATCCCATTCCGCGGATCGCCGAAGGTCCCTTGTCGGGTTACTCCATCGCTTTGAACGGCAACAATTACCTATCCATCCCCTATGAAGAAAGTAGTCTGTTGAACATCAAGCACAATGCCGTCACCGTCATGGCCTGGATAAAGTGGGAAAGTGACAAAACAGGTTTTATCGGTGGTATGTGGAATGAATACCAAGACGGCGGCAAACGCCAATACGGTCTTTTCGTCTCCCTCCCCCATTATAATGGCAAAGACCAGGTCTGCGGCCACATCTCCAAAACGGGAAAACCCACGCCACCCTTTCCCTATTCCATAGACTATTCCGCCAGCAAGCGCGTGGTACCCAAGGAAAAATGGGTTTGCGTCGCCTTCACTTATGACGGAAAATATATCCGGTCTTTCCTGAACGGCGTTTCCGAAACCCGTGAACCCGAACTGATCAAGAATACTACCGGCTTCGAAGGTTATCCCAAGGGGCTCACCCAACGTAAAAACCCCTATTACTACCCCGATGGCATGGGAAACAATGGCTCCGACTTTACCGTGGGTGCGGTATTGGTCAATGGTGCCATGGGCAATTCCTTTCAGGGAAAGATTGGAGGTTTGGCCGTATTCGACCGGGCATTAAGCCCTGCCGAGATGAGAAGCTTGGCGGTTATGCCAGATTGAAGTACGAAACAGAATATATAAGGTATACAGACAACGAACAAGGCCACCCTAGCAAACAAACCCGTAACTATCCGGTTGTACCCCACGACGATATATTTACTTACAATTGCAGATAAGGTTTAGCCCTGAACGGTTACCTGCGTTCCTTGCGGATCGTGGATGAGTCGCACATCTACCCTTTAAGATTTGGCAGGAATAAACCGTGAACTTAAAATAATGAATACATAAGTTCCAATCTTACTAGGCAAAAAAAACATTGCTTTCTGCAATTTTTTAAGAAACATCCCCAAGAAGTTGTTTATACATTTGGATAATCAAGTACCAGGAAAATACCTTAAAATACCAAACGAAGACTGATCTGCCAACCCATAAAATCACAAAACACCATTCCAACCATGAAAATTAAACACATTATCCCCTTTATTTACCTTCTTTGCCTTTCGTTGGCTATTTCAGCGCAGCCCGGGAAAGGCACATACGATGTGTATACCTTCGGTGCTAAAGGCGATGCCAAAACAATGGATACCAAAGCCATTCAGACGGCGATCGACAAGTGCCATGACGACGGGGGCGGGAAAGTGTACCTTCACAGTGGCCGTTTCCTTTCAGGAACCATCTACTTAAAAAGCAATGTTACCCTCTATATCGAAGCCGGGTCTACCTTGTTAGGAAGTGATAATCTGGATGACTACCCCATTATTGAATCAAAATATCCCGCCTACACCGGTGAATATGTAACCAATAAGATGCTCATTTATGCAGAAGATGCGAAGAACATCGCCATCATAGGCAGGGGAACAATTGATGGCAGAGGAGACGATTGGGTGAAAGGCCCCTATGGTTTTCCATCATTTAGCGTACGGCCGCGCATTATTCACCTTCGCGGATGCGAAAATATCCAGGTTCGAGATATCACTTTGTACAATTCGGCTTCATGGGTTCAATCTTACCAATCCTGTAGAAACCTGTTGATTGATGGTATTACGGTTGACAGTCGCGAGAATGACGACATAGAGGGTCCTGAAAGATACACAAATGCGCCCGGCCGCAATTGCGACGGATTGGACCTGGTGGATTGTGAATTTGTAAGGATCTCCAATTGTTACATTAATAGTGGTGATGATGCAATCGTCCTGAAAAGTCTCTCTCCGGATGAAGGATGCAAAAATATTACGATCGTTAATTGTACGGTTACCTGCCACGCTTCGGGAATTAAGATCGGAACAGAAACGAGTGGCGCTTTTGAAGATATTGTGGTTAATAATTGTACCGTATATGATACCTGGGGCGATGCCATCAATGTTTCGACAGTAGATGGGGCAAGAATTGAACGGGTAAGTATTAGTAACATCAGCATCCGCAATGTAAAAGGGACAGCGATCTTTGTACGTTTGGGAAGCCGTGCAAAGACCTTTCGAAAAAATGTAGAAGCCAAGACAGGTATACTAAAAGATGTGCTCATCCAAAACATTCAAGGTACGCGGATCAGCTCAGGTTGTTCAATTTCCGGACTGGCAACATTACCTGTCGAGAACATCACCCTGAAGAATATCAATTTGGAGTTCGAGGGCGGGGGCACGGCAAACGATGCAGATAGGGTAATCCCTGAAAATGACAAGGCCTATCCCAGCAGTAAACGGTTTAGGGGCTCCGGAGAGCTCCCCACCTATGGTTTTTATGTTCGTCATGGCAAAAACATTAGGTTAGACGGACTTCAGCTACGTTTCACGAAAGAAGATCACCGTCCGGCCTTACAAGCACACAACATCCAAGAACTGCAGATCAATGACTTACAAGCTGCTGGCACCGCATCAAGTCCGGCGCTGATCCGTTTAGAAGCGGTTCAAAATGCTATGATAGCACACAGCAGGCCATTGGGGCCCATACCTGTTTTCCTGAAACTAACGGGTAGCGACTTTTCGGATATTGCTTTGGTTGCCAATCGCTTAAAATATGCAAAACAGACCGTTGTTACCGATAATGAAACGGCAAGATCAACGATATCCGACTATAACACCATCAAATAAATACCCTGCAGAATCAATCATAACACCTTCAGCAAACAATTACCATGAGAGAAGCCCACCGCATTTTACTCGCTGCCTGCTTGTTACTTTTTTCCTGTACATTCAATGCTTCAAAAAAAATAGCGTTGGTTGAGAATGGGAAGATACGGCACGTTATATATGTCGACCCCCAGGCACCTGCGTCGGTTCATGACGCTGCCAACGAACTAAAACGTTGCCTAACCAAAGCAACAGGGGCCGTACCCCAAATTGTCGTTGCTAACCAAGCCCCTGCAGGCCCCTATATCAGCCTGGGCAATACGGTCGCTGCAAAAACAGAAGGTCTTGACGCTGATTCAATAGGCAATGATGGATTTCGTATTGTCACGATCAACGACAACCTATACATCATTGGCCCCGATACCCCGGAGAATAACGTGACCGAATTTGGAGGCGTAAAGAACGGCACCGCCAATGGAGTCTACACTTTCCTAGAAGACTACCTAGGAGTTCGGTGGCTATTCCCCGGTGAACTAGGAGAAGAAATCCCTGCAATTAGCTCACTTGACATTTCTCCCATTGATCGAACAGAGACTCCCTTGTTTGTACTCCGCAACGAGACCTACATCGGTACCGGGGAAGAAGTCTCAGAATGGAAAAAATACATGAAACTAGGTGGAATATCAGATTTGCGATACGACCACGCTTGGGCAGAAACCATACCAGCGACACTGTTTGATGAACACCCTGCCTGGTTTGCGGAAGTAGACGGCAAACCCAAGCGACCCACAACAGACAGGTTCAAGCTGGAAACAACCAATCCCGAGCTGGTGCAAGCGTATGCCGATGTGGTGATTGAGTCCTTTCGCAACAACCCCAACCTCCGTTCCTATTCACTCTCTCCAACCGATGGGGGTGGCGACTCATGGAGCAACAGTGCCGCCAGCATGGCATTGACCGAAAAGAGTCCGTATGGCAATATTTCCCGTACCCCATTGATTCTTAAGTTTTATAACGATGTGGCAAAAATTGTAGGCAAAGAGTTTCCTAACCATAAACTCGGAGGGTATATCTATTCCAATTATCGTTTCCCCCCGATAGCAGGTGTTCCGGAACTAGAACCCAACCTTTCCCTCATGTTAGCAAACGGAGAGGCCTATGGATTCAAGCTATTCCGTACCAAATCGCAAAACAGATGCGATTCACTCATGTACAGGTGGAGTGAAAGTGCACGAAAGGATGGCTTCGATTTATATTATTATGACCTTCCTACATGGGTAAGGCAATATAGCAAGGAAACCATCAATGAGAACCTCATTACCCCTCCCGCCCCCGAACTCCTCCATTTTGATTTTTCCAGAATGGCGAAATACGGCTATAAAGGTGGAGACATCTACGGGCATGTGGATTGGCCTGCCTACGGACCCGGGAATTACCTGATAGCCAAACTATTTTGGAATCCCACATTGACCATGAATCAATTACAAGGCCTGTTACAAGATTACTTTCAAACAGCATATGGCGAGAAAGCAGCACCGCATATCGCACAGCTATATACAAGTTTAGAATCTGCCTTCCGGGCATTTTATAATCGCTATCCCGCGGCGAAGTACGAATTTTCCCAAGAACATTGGCAAGAAATCTATGGTCCGCTATACCCTGAGATTGAAAAACATTATTTAAAAGCCCTTGATGTAGTTCAAGAACCCCGGCAAAAACAACGTTTAGAATTATTGGGAAAAGTGATCGCGCGAATGCAAGGCACACTTCGCCTGAAAGGACTGCTAGCCTCAAATTTTGAATCAAGCATCACCCCTGTTTACGATCAAAAAAGCAAAGACTATGCCCGTCCACTTGAAGCAGTACCCGGCGGTGACATGCCCGCAGATTAATATAATGCAGGTTATGCTGTATCCAAACAATAGGTCTTCAGTTAAAATTACCGTAATCCATACAAATTAAAATGTCGATAATAGAAACAATAGGATACAAAAGAATAAAGGAAAGCTCCCTTGCCTTTGTCAACCAGATGAAGCTTGGAGACCAAATAGGTATCTATCGCAAAGAAACCGGAGAAGGGGAAAGCTTTTATGGCTCTTATCATGCCCTGCATATCGTAGATCTTTTTGGAGACTTAAAAAAACTCTCAGACGTCGAGAAATCAAAATGGGCAGAAAACTTCCAGAAGAGACAGACCCAACACGGTTATTTCTCGCCCCAAGAAAACGATTTCTCCAAACGAGTTTCTATTAAAGACATGGAGCCATATTGGCATTATACACGGGGCAATATTTGGGCATTGCGTTTATTAAACATAAAATCAAACTATAAACTCAACTTTTTGGAACCCTTACTTCATCCAGAAAACTTATATAAATGGGTCAAAAGTTACGATTGGTCAAACCCTTGGGCGGCAGGAAACCAGGTATTGGCTTGCGCTACTGCCCTTTTTGCTTTACGCGACTGGTTTGACATGCCGGGCATAGATAAGCTGCTTGAAGAAGCAATGTATCCGGCACTTGAAGAGTTAATGGATGAACAAACGGGTTTTTGGGGAACGCAATACGGTGCCGACTACCGGAACGGGCTGTTTGGAACCATCCATTTGGTTCCCATTTATTTTGCACAACAATGGCCTCTTTCATCGGTCGAGAGAAAAATTGACTCGACCTTAAAATGCCAATCTGCAGACGGCTCATTCTGGCCAGGGGGCTCAGACTGCCCTGATTTTGATGGCGCTTACATGATTGCAAATTTATCAATGCTCAGCGACTATAGAAAGGAAGACCTAAAAAAAGCCGCAAGAAAATATCTTGAACATGCTTTAATGCATGAGGATCCAGCGGGAAAAGGATGGTTATTGCACCGAAGAGGAAGCGATCCAAGAGAATGGAAGCCTCGGCCCCATTGGATTTGGAAGAAAGGAGTAAAGGAGCCAGTTGCGGAGCTAAGAGAGGAAAATCTCAACCGTACCCATATCATGCTGGGTTCCTGGTTCTATCCCTTATCGATCGCCTTGATATCCCGAATGTTGGGGGATACCGGTTATGAAGGCCCTTATCATTTTTCTAAAGAATCTTTACATGTTTGCAATGTGCCCTCGTTAATTCCGAAAACCGATTATTGAACTTTAACGATCACCTATTTTAAATCTGGAAAATAATGAATACGCTTAAAACACTAGATTACATCGCAATTGCCGTTTTTATGGCAATGTCTGCGGGTATAGGGGTGTTTTTGGGTAAGTACGTAAAAAATATTGGTGATTATTTTAAGGGAGGAAATACCATCCCCTGGTCGCTGGCGGGTATCAGCAACTTCATGACCATGTTCAGCACATTCATTTTTGTTGCCTATGCGGGTATAGCTTATGAAAATGGTTTAATCGCATTGGTTATCCTTTGGAGCTCCATTCCCCCAGCCCTTTTTACCGCTTATTTCTTGGCGAAACGCTGGCGTAGAGCCGGAATATCTACTCCAGTTGAGTTTTTGGAAACCCGGTTTAACGCTCCCGTTCGGCAGGTTCTATCTTGGGGGGGAGTTGCCTTCAAGATAGTGGACAATATGGTCCGTTTATATGCCATTGGCTTATTCATTTCGGCATCTACTTCCTTGAGCCTGGAATTTTCCATCCTGTTTTCCGGATTGGTGGTTGTTATTTACACCGTTATCGGAGGACTATGGGCAGTCGTTGCCACAGATGTAATACAATTTGTTATTTTAATTTTCACAACCATTATCCTCCTACCTCTTTCTTTACAGGCAGTGGGTGGCATCTCCCATTTAGCCCAATCCATTCCAGATCATTTTACCTGGTTTAACGGAGAAAAGGGTGCGCCGCTTTTCATCCTGGCATATTACATCTTGGTTCTCTTAAAATACAGCGGCAATTGGGCTTTTATACAACGCTTTTATAGTGTAAAAGATGAGGCTGCGGGCAAAAAGGTCGGATTGCTATCAGCAGGGTTCTTTTTTATCTTCCCTGTTTTGTTTTTATTGCCAGCGATAGCTGCCCGTACGCTGATTCCTGATTTGGACAACAGCGAGATGGCTTATGTGAGTATTTGCTTAAGGCTTTTGCCCGAAGGCATTATGGGTTTAATGATTGCCTCTATGTTTGCCGCTACGATGTCTACCGTAAGTGCCGAATTTAATATCGTTGCAAGTGTACTAACAAACGACATCTATAAACGCCTGCTAAAACCCATTTCGAGTGGCCGCCATTTAATGGTGATTGCAAAAATATCAACCGCAGCCGTCGGACTGGTGGTTACCTTCGGAGCACTATATGTCAACAGATTTGGTGGGGCGTTCGAAGTTAACAAAGTCTTCACGGGCCTATTTGCTGTACCTATGATTATTCCCCTATTGTTTGGAATTCTTTTCTCCAGGCCGAGACCATGGGGAGTCTTTGCAACAATCATTATCGGAATAGGAACCGGATTGTACATGCTGGCCCATCCGGAGATTTCCTGGGAAGTTGCCACATTGATTGAGATTACGGCATGTGTGGTAACCATGCTGGTTTCAGGAGCTGTTCCAAGTACCGATAAAGCGTACCTCAAAAGGGTGACGATATTTTTCAAAAAATTGAGCATCCCTCTTACAGAAGCAGACAAATTCGCTATCTCACCTGTCTTTTTGAAAGCGCTAACCGTACTATTCATAATAGCCTTGTCCTGTACAGGTGTGCTGTTTATGGCAATGAGCATTCCTTCATTGACTGACTTAAGTGGAAAATTAGCAATGATGGCGGGCTTTTCCTGTATTCTTGTAGCGGCGGCATTATGGTATGTATTAAAACAGGTGCGATCTAAACCTACCCTATAAAGAAAAGATTCAAGCACATATTACATATCAATCATCAATAAAAGAACAGAAATGAGTAATTTAAAAGGAAAAGTTTGTTTTATCACCGGAGGGTCAAACGGCATCGGACTTGCGGTTAGCGAATCTCTCCTCATGCAAGGTGCGAATATTTTCGACATGAGCAGGAACAGTAAGTTACAAGATAAAACAAATGCAGGTTCCGTATTCTCAATGAATGGAGACGTTGGCGAAGAAAACGACGTAGTAAAAGCCTTTAAGAAATGTATTGAGGTCTTTGGCACAATTGATATCTTGATCAATAATGCGGGTATCGGTATACCCACGACTGACCTTTCCAACACAGACTTGGAGACCTACGAGCGAATGGTCAATACGAATATGAGAGGTGTTTTTCTTTGCCATCGAGAAGCACTGAAGATCATGAAACCCAAAAAGAAAGGACATATTGTCAATATCATCTCCATGGCGGGACAACGAACCAATCCGAATGCCCCTGTTTATTGTGCTTCAAAATTCGGGGCAAGGGGTTTAAGCAATGGTTTAGCAGATCAAGTGTTAAAAGAAGGAATCAAGGTAACGGATGTTAATCCCGGGCCGGTAGACAGTGGATACTGGGGAGACCGAACCGTGCCGAGAGAAAAATTCCTATCGGTAGACCATGTAGCACGGGTAATAACATTTGTCCTGGATCAACCAGAAGATGTCGTTATTCGGGAAATAAATTTTGATAACATGAAATTCCTGGCTAAATGACAACTGAAATAACGAATACCGAAGGCGCGGCCTTAGCACCTTATCCCATTTCCATCAACGAGATGAGGAAAAGATATTTAAAATTATTTTCCGGCGCAGTGAATGATGTATTACGCTTTAATTATCATATCCATTCCACCAGCTTACCGACCTCCTTCCGTCCTTTACGGGAAGAAATGAAAATAGCTGGCCAGGCATTTACCATCAAAGGAGGGCCTGACATTACCACCGAAGGCGAGTTTGAAATGAGGGCGAAGATGTTGGAAGACCTACATGAAGATGCGGTCGTCATATGGGATTGTACAGGCGACAAGGTTACTGCACAATGGGGAGAAATAATGACGATGGCAGCCGTAAGGGCAAAATGCAGAGGGGCAGTGGTCAATGGCATACGGGATACCAACGCGATATTAAAGCAAAAATTCCCCGTGTTTCACAAATATAAGGCTAATGCAGGCATGCAAGGCAGGTTTAGGATGTACCATTATCAGCGCGCTATTTTAATGGGAGAAGTAATAATCGAACCAGGGGATTGGATCTTTGGCGACATAGATGGTCTGATCTCAATCCCAAAAGCAATAGCCTATGATGTACTGCTTGCGGCAGAAAAAATACTGCTCAAAGAAGAAGAGATCAAGGATATGGTGAACAAAGGAGTAAAACCTACAGAAGTGGTAGCCCGGGGCGGATATTTCTAATAAAAACCTTAAGATATGCTAGGTGCATGGAATAATTCCAAAGCTTCCGCTTCCCTTTCGCAAAAGGAAGGAGGATCATGTTTTCTTTCTGAAGAAGAAAGAGCCTTTATCCTAAAAGATAATGACAACCCGACCCTCCAAAATTTCCTTGATTCCTTACGAATACGGGTTTCTCAACGGATAGGCCAGGAGGATTTTCTCGGGAAAGAATTCGAAAATCAATGGTGGTACGCTGCTTTTGAATACATTTCAGATGCGGCTATGCTATTTCACCTGTACCGGGAGAAAGATGTCGGAAAATGGATAAAGGCGGTGGTGCTGACCATTATCAGGCGCTCAGAAGACGACTGGACAGGGCCATGGTTCAGGGACCATAGCAAACCCATGACCGGCCACCTGGAGACGGCTCATTTAGCCTGGGCAATGTCTGCGGCGATCGACTTGGCTCCCGATGTCTTCTCCATAGCGGAACAGGAAGAGGTAAAACGGGCAGTATGGGAAAAAGGAGTGCTTCCTTGTCAGCGATGGATAGCAAATCACCATCATCTTGCAAACTGGCGGGGAATAATGTTGGCGGGAATTTTGATACCGGCAGCCGTTTTTCATGAAGAAGCAACCCTGGCAACCTATGTTCCCCTAATGGATCAGTGCATGGAAGCCTTCCAAGAAGATGGATCTTATGCTGAATCATTGCAATACGGCAACTATTTAGCATATAGCCTCATGCTTACCTATGAGTCGCTTCACCGCCTCCATAAAGTCCACGCAGAAAAAATCAGGATAGAGGCCTATGCCATAGGAATCAATTGGATGATCAGCAGCATGCTCTATAGCAAACCGCTTACCGGCTTTGATATTGACCCCAGGGCAAGGGCCGCTAATTTCAATGATAGCGCAGCCACCTTCAGGCCTTCCGGAGATCTATTGTTGCATATCGCAAGCCGATGCCAAGAACTGCTACCCAAACAAGCTGCCTTGGCGAAATGGCTATTTGAAGAATATTATGAAGGAGTGCCCCATCAGAAACCCCACCACTTAGCCAGTTTTGGATTTGTTAACGATTGGGGGTTCTTGACACCCCCTTTGCTGCCACAAGCTGCCAATTCAATTTCACCAGAAGAAGCCCAGCTACCCTTAACATCTTCATACAGCAATGGCAACAGTTTTATAAGGGATAGCTGGAATGGCAAAAGCATACTTGCAATCCAAGGAGGTGCCGCACCTTTAAGAGGACCAGGCCATCTACATGGCGATGTGAACAGTTTTATTTTGGCACACCTTGAGGAAAGGTTATTGGTTGACCCGGGACATAGCTGTTACCGGAATCTAATCCATGGGCTAGAGAGCGCTTCGCAGACCCATAATACCTGTACTTTTCTACGGGGTTCCAACATAACCTTGCAAGAAGAATTAGCAAAAAATAAAATAATAGAACAAAACAATATCCCTGAGAGAAGAAAGATTATTGATGGCTTTTTAAATGAGGCGATTGTAAGGGGAAATAGACAGTTGATAAACAAACGCCTGAAGAATGTTTCAATTGTAGGCTCAGAAGCCGCTCAATTATATGGAGAACCAATCCAAGAATTTTCTCGTTTTTGGATCAGTGCAGGCAGCAATGTACTCTTTATTGTGGATCGCATAAAAGCCGCTGAGCCCATCCTGACAACATGGAACTGGTTGGTTAATAACCGTGATGGCCAGGCATCGGTCAGGTACCTAAATGCGCAATTATTACAAGTATTGCGACCACAAGCTGGCCTACTGATGTTCCATGGCGGAAATTCGGAACCCAACGGTCCTCTTTATGGATACGTTCATGATTTCTATCATCCAGAACCCGGCCAAGCTGGGGAGGGCAAACCGGGAAGTGGCCTGCTTTACCGATGGAGTGAAAAAAAAGCCACCGAGTTCCGCACCACGGTACACCTCTTTTGTTTTGACGAGGTTGCACAATTAAGTTCATGGGAAATAAAACAAGAAAACAAGCACTATTCAGCGAGAAGTAAAGACCAAGAATGGTCAATGGAAATCCAATCAGAAAATCATTTACAACTCCTGCTCTCAGCTGATAATACACAATGGCAACTGGAAGAAAAAGACAATCTTTTCCAATTTACTTGCTCCAAAAAATAATAAAATGAATAAATCACTACTAATAGGTGTTGACCATACCGCGGTTGCGGCAGAAGATGTAGATGCCCTGGCAACATGGTACTGTGATGTTTTAGGCTATACGAAATACTACCGGCATGATAAGCCCGTCTGGATTCTTCAGGCTCCAGATACAAGCATACTGGAAATAATGCCGAAAGACGGAAATAGACGACCAAAAAGAAGCACGTGGACACCAGGGTGGTCGCACCTCGCATTGCGGGTAAACAACATCCAAGAAGCTATCGATTACCTGAATACCATGAATGTTAATTGGGGCGGTGAATTAACTGAAGCAATTGGAGGAGGTTTAGTACGGTCATTTTATGATCCTGAGGGGAACATGCTCCAACTAGTAGAGCGGGAGCTGAAAATCAAGGGCTAAAACTAAACAATAAAAAAATAAACAGATGAAAGCAGCGTATTATCAAGGAGAAAAAACGTTTTCCATAGGAAATACGGCACTGACACCCTTAAAAGCCGGTGAAGTACGGTTGACGGTAGCTTATTGCGGAATATGTGGAACCGATGTACATATCTATCACGGTAACATGGATAAGCGGGTTAATATACCCCAGGTTATCGGGCATGAGGTATCTGGTATTATTCGCGAGATCGGCCCTGAGGTAGAAGGGTTTTCCGTCGGTGAAAAAGTCGTTGTCCGCCCTTTAAACCCCCAAGAGCCTTCCCCATCAGATAATGGGTATACCCATATTGGCAAAAACCTGGTATTCATGGGAATAGACTCTCCCGGAGGTATGCAATCCACGTGGACCGTGCCGGCCTTCACCCTCCACAAATTACCCCAGCATGTGTCGCTGCAATACGGGGCCATGATGGAACCCCTGGCAGTGGCCTGCCACGACGTAAGACTGAGCAAATTAGGTGCAGGAGAAACTGTTGTCGTAATCGGCGGGGGTCCCATTGGTATTCTCATCGCTTTGGTCGCCAAACAAGAAGGGGCTCATGTAATTGTTTCTGAAGTAAATACCTCCCGACTAGCATTAATCAAGTCCTTAGGTTTTGAAGCAGTGAACCCCCTTGAAGAAAACTTGGTTGCCCGGGTAAGGGATTTCACGAATCACGCGATGGCCGATGTGGTGTTCGAAGTTTCCGGTACTTCATCAGGTGTGGAAATCATGACCGGGTTATTAAAAATACGCGGTCGCATCGTTATCGTCGCGATCCATCCAACGACGAGGCAAGTCGATCTTTTCAAAATATTTTGGCAAGAGCTACAGATTATAGGCGTTCGTGTATATGAACCCGAAGATTTTGAAAAAGCAATATGGTTAGCGGATAAATTGCCTTTGGAAAAGCTGATTACACGAATACTTCCCCTTGAACAAATTCAAGATGCCTTTACCGAGATAGACGATAACCCACAAGGTCTGAAATACCTACTTCAATGCAATGAGCTTTAAAAGAAACTACTTTCGAAAAAACCCGCGCTACTACGCGGGTTTACTTTTTGCAGAATGATCATCATCCACATTCCGTTTCGTTGTACAGGAAAGAGCAATCAAGGAAATGGCATTGTTCTCGATCAATTCACCTTGATGATCTCGATATCGATCAGAACCTTCTAAATAGATTTCCCGGATATCTACCCCAATACGTGGATTTACCCACTCATAAGAAAAGAAGTGCAAGGCACGGTCAGGACTAACAGAACAATTTACAATATCGGCTTCATAACAATAACTTCCCAATCCGTTGCAATAGGGCTCGGCTAAACATTCATCCATTAATCCAGTTCTTGGATCTTTTGCCCATACATGCCACTCCCTAATATTGACTCCATACCTGACCGGAATGGAGATGACAAGGCCATCTTGATAGACCACCCTATAAAAGCCAAGCAAATCGGCAGAATCGGCAAAGCTATAAACCTTATTATGGCCATAGATATTGGTAGACGGGTGTGCACAAGTGTGGAGAAAAATAAGGCTGGTAACATCTTTCCCTACAGGAATCGCTTTCGAAGATCGCGGAAGAGTGGTCTCGCTTTTCCCCACATTGCCCACAGTAATTGCACAGCGTGCCGCATCTATTTTCGACTTCTCAATATGAAAAGAAATATGGTATGGGCGTATGGATCCGCTTTGAAGGAGGTTTAAAGGGATACCCATCGGGGCACTGCCTTCTGAAGTATTGAACAAGTCGGATAGCTTCAAAGAAACAATAGGAATGCCACTTTGACTAGGCGGCATGGAGCCTTTCAGGTTTACCCGCACTTTAGGAACAAGGTTTTGTATAATGGGAGCCAATGCCCGTTCATTCTCATGATAATGCGAAGACCATACTAAATTTGAGCAGCCAATGAATTTATATAGCAGGTTTTTACCGAAGTTAAATTCAGTCGTGGCAGACCATGCCGACGGCGCACCTCCAATGATACTTTTAAGCTTGCCCCTTCTGCCAAAGTCATTGATATAAGGTTCAAAATTACCGAGTACCTGCTCAAAGCCCCATTCTTCCAACAGCTTCGTATTTTTTTCTCCAGTGGTCTTAAATTCTTTCCAGAACCAGTTCAATATCAATATATCTTTAGGAATAGAGGATTTTATTTGTTCAGGAGATAAAGCCCCCGGTTTCTGAAATGTGTATCCCGTGTTTGTCGTATCGGTTCTCGGTCCCTTTTGCCTCACACTCTCCATAAGATGATCTCCCCACATCGCAGTCCGGATATTTTTACCACTGAGGTAATGATGAATCTTCACTACATCCTGGATGAAAAGCTCGGAATAATCTTTGCCTTTGCATCTTTCACATACGTGCAAAGGCACCCGCCATTCATCATGGCCTATATTAATCATTCGGGGCTTCATGACCTCAATGTATTCCTCCAACACATCAAAAAGAAGGGCATAACTCCCTGGATTTGATGGGCAGTAGGTATCTGGCCATTCAGAACTGGGATTTTCCGCAATTTCGCGATGCCTGGTCAAGAGGTAGCTGACATGTGATAAAGAAGGTATTTCAGGAATGGTCTCAATGTAATGCCCCTGGGCATAGGCCACGAGGTCGGCTACTTGATCCTGGTCTAATAATTTCCCATCGCCCGCATCATGGTGTGTTGAATCTTGTTTTTCCCCACGCTTACCACTGAGCCTCACCCGCCGGCTATAATTCAGGTCCTTTCCAAATTCAATCCAACCCACATTGATCTCAGGATGGCGATTAAGACGCATAACCCCATTGACCTCGATGATGACCTTATTGTATTTAAATAATGCCATAAAATCGGCAATAAACCGTCTATAGAACCCAATATTATCGCTACCCGGAATATGCAACCTTATTGCACGGAAAGGCATATTAGGCCAATCTTTAAGGGTGGCACACTGAATTTTTGTAGCAGCGTGATTATAAATTAACTGCCGTAAAGATTGCAGCCCATAAAATGCACCCTGGTTATCACTACCCAATACCGCAACACCGGAAGTTGTTACCTGTAAATAATAGCCTTCATGACCAAGATCCTGGGCCTCTACTGCAATATCATGAGTCGATACAAAATCACGAACCAATGGATTCTCAAAGGTTCCCATCAATATATAATCCCTCTCCGCTGACAAGTCTGCAGCAATTCTGATGGGTAGCACAATGCCATATTTTTCACCCAATTCAGATACAAGTTGTTGCGCAAGAAACCGATCATCCTTACTCACAGATTGAGGTAAAAGTACAGCAGTGTTTTCAGTGAGCTTAAAAAATTCGTCAAAATAAGTTGCTTCTTGGGGAATTGGAAAAACCGGGGGAAACTCCTGTTGCCCTTCAGCAGCAAATACACTTGTTAAAATGGTTTCCGGAATACCTCCATAGGCCATATCTTGGAACACCAATCCGCCTAAAGAGAAGCTCGCTGTTCCAATAGATAACTGTTTTAAAAACTCCCTTCGGGGATTAAAATATTTCGTCGTATTTTCCATATCAAGAATATTTAATCATACTTTGCGCCTTTTCTCTTTAACACAAATGACTGCATAAGTATGTAGATCTTTTATACGCAGGTACGTCTTACCGCCCTTTTCATAGCTTTCAGCGGCACCACAACCTATGGTTTTAGGAGATATTGCTCGAACATCAGCGCTTCGGGGCAATTGTACCTCTAGCTGTTGAAGCGACTTATTATCATAGTTAAGCACGTGGATAAATACCTCTCCTTTGTTATTTCTTGATACATCTATCGCTACAAAGGGCGACGCATTTATTTTGATGGAAGGCTGGTAGATTGTTCCAAGTGCCTGGATAAACTCATCGCCCTTCCGCGGTAATGGAATAGAAAGGTAGTTCTTTCCATGGAAGGTTAGGTTCTCCTGTTCAATCTTTTCGGGCGCGCCTTTCAGGTACCTCACATTCTTCCCCTCAAGAAAACGATTCAATAGACCTGGGTCTCGTTTCAGGTTATATTCATCATAAACACAGGACTGCCCTGTTAGCACAATTGTATTGGATTCGGCAAACCGCTTAAAGCGTTCAAATTGCGCATTACTGACCGAGGAAACATCCCCGATAAGAAGTACCTGTAGGCCTTTTAACTTCCTATCATCATCAGTATCGACAAATTTAAATGGAATTTTAGCTGCCATTAATAACTGGATCATTCCCTGTAAGGAGTTCCAACATTGATAAGCATCATAAATTTGGGATTCCCTATTGATATAGATGCCCACCTGTGCATCACATTCCGCATCTCTATAGATAAACTCATTTTCGCTCAAAAAACGCGCTAAGGGTGCCAAGCTTTCTAAAAAATAAGGTCTTTCATACAAAGTCTTATGCTCGGTGCCATCCATGCGCAGGCCCCAGGTTGTACAAGGAACATGTCCCCCAAACGCAAGCGCTTCACAAAGGGAGAGTGCGCATTCTTCTTTCGTCTCCGGCCAACGGGTCTTCCCTTCAGTTGTATACAGATGGTGGGAAGCGAATATCTTAAAACCATTTGCCTGACCGTGTTTATAAGCTACCACCTGGTGCCGGATTGAGCTACCGGTTCTCGCAGGAAACAGGCTATTCTCGGCACAAACAAGGTCATGGGTTTCCCCAAGATCAGGAATATATACATTGACCCGCACACTATCTGTCGGTGTCCGGCATATTGCAGGATTCCCCCCAAGGATTGCATTAGGTTTTAGTGAGGCAATTTTATGATGGATCAACTTCATTATCTTTTGTCGTTGAAGCATCCTGAATTTTACCATTTCACCGGCAAGAGGATCTTTGATCTCTTTGGCTTCGGTAAGGTTAAGCGGAACCAATTCCATTCCTTCGAGTGTGGTTAACCCAAATACCCTTGTTGCCTCCTCTCTCGAGAATTTCTGTTGAAGATACCGCTTAAACTCCCGTTGGCAATGCGGGCAATAACAACCACGATAATAGTCATTATCAAGCCTTATACCATCTAAATTACAGTACCTAAGACCTATCTCGATGCTTCTTAGATAATAATCTTGAACCTCTTGGTTCTCAAAACATAAGGCAGGCCGGTCATAGGCATACGTATGGGGTGTACCATCGGCCTTTAATTGAAGGCATCTTTTTGCCCATGGGTTTTCAAGGAAAAACAATTCTTTCTGAACAGAAAAAAACTGAAAATAACCAAAGACCTTTATCCCGACTTTATGGGCATTTTCCACCATCTTTTTGGTTAATTCATATTCACCCCGTTCACCCTTTATTCCAAATCCGTACATAAAATGGATTTCTATAAATCGATAACCCGCCTTATGCATTCTCTCCAAGGCGCCTAATTCATGCATTTTATGGTACCACCGCACCCATTCTTCAGTAGAATGGTCAACCAATCCCATTACATTTACCCTGCTTCTCCTACTATACTGTTGCGTATAATGAAAGCCCATATTCAAGGGTTTCGGTACAGCGAGAACAGGATCAGTCTCCTCAAACAAAGCTTGGCCGGGCGTGACAATATCAGGAAGTTTTGACGACAAAAAAGACGCATTGGCGATGCCAGCTCCCCCCATAAAGATAAATTTCTTTCGATTCATATGATGGTTATTATTGAGCAAGAAAGATACTCAATAACCTTGGTTTTGTACCAATTTAGGATTCAGGTCTATCTCATGTTGGGGAATAAGAAAGAAACGGTGATAATCTTTCACTTGCTGGTATCCTTTTGAATTCATCACCTCTACATAACGGCCAGTACGGACCAGATCAAACCAGCGTTGATTTTCAAATGCCAATTCAACCCGTCTTTCAAGTTCAATAGCCAGCTTCAAACCCGACTGATCGCTTATGGTTAAGTCCTCCAATCCGGCACGATGACGTACTTCATTCAAGTATGGCAGTGCTTCCCCCGACCGCTGCTGCTCATTTAATGCTTCTGCATACATCAGCAGAACATCAGCATACCTCAAAACCGGAAAGTCGGCCCCGCCATCACCGGCCCGTTTGCCATAATCCTTATACTTGATAACATAAGGATCATTTACAAACACATCATCACTTGTATTCATATACCCTTCTTCCAGGGAAGCACTTTTTCTCTTGTCCAAAGGCTCATAAGCCTCAACCATGTCGGGCGTCGGTATATTCATTCCCCCACCAGACGAAACACCAGGGCCCAACACATACTCATAAGAGTCTGAAGGCGCAAACTGATCCCAGAACCCATTTCCCTGGCCAACCTCACCGGATATGTATTGAACAGCGAAAATGATTTCTGCATTATTGGGATTGTTAACATTGAAGACATCACCATAATCGTCAAGCAATTTATATTGATTCAGGTCTATCGTTTCTTTCAGTTTAATTTCTGCCTTAGCATACAAACCCATGGTAAGATAGACTTTTCCCAGTAATGCTTTTGCCGCACCTCGTGTAGCCCTTCCTGCATCATCAGGAAGATAACTGACAGGCAAGGATTGTTCCGCGGCGGTTAAATCATCCACGATAAGCGCATATATTTCTTCTGCCGGATTCCGGATGAATTCCAGGCCGGCAAAAGGAGACGTAATTTCAGACGTAACCAAAGGAACATCGCCAAACATCCTGACAAGATCAAAATAATACAAAGCCCGCAAGAACTTCGCTTCGGCAATATATTGATCCTTCTTATCATTTGCGCCAAAATCTACATTCCCAATCTTTTCTAAAATTATATTCGTGGCGGCTATGCCTTCATAATGATCTCTCCACGCATTATAGATTATTTCATTTAATAATGAAAATTCATGATCAACAAAGGCATACTGATCAATATTACCTCCCACCCTAGGTTTGGTAAAAGTTGTATTATCAGACATCACTTCCCCCATCCATATTAATGAGCCTCCATAAATACCCGGCCTTTTTAAAATAGAGTAAGCTCCAATGACCGCATTATTAAAATCATTGGGGTTTTTATAAAAGCCTGCCACACTTCGGGTAGCGGTTGGAGCTACCTCCAAAAAACTATCATTACAGGCAAAACAGCAACTGATAAGAAGTGCGATGTATGTGATTTTTGATTTCATCTTAATAGATTTTGTTAAAAAGTTAGCTTACAGCCCAATGTAATTGTTCTCGGTAAGGGATAACCACCATAGTCTACACCTGCGGCCGTATAATCAGATCCAGAATTACTCACTTCGGGATCCAGCCCAGCATACTTGGTGAACGTATAGAGGTTTGCTGCCGATAGGTAGATCCGGGCCCTTTTTATATACGCCCGCTGCAAGATTGCCGAGGGCAGTGTATACCCCAGGTTGATATTACGTATTCGAAGAAAGGACCCGTCTTCTAAAAAATTAGAATTATACTGGAAATTGTTATTCCTTCCACCCCGGATGGCCCGCGATGTTTTTCCGTCGCCAGGCTGCTCAGGTGAACGCCAACGCCCCGTATGCACAGACTTCAGATTATTCTGTACACCCGCTACATTATAAAGAAAGTCTGATGTGGCATTATAGATCATATTCCCATGTGTACCGTTTATCAAAACAGATAAATCGAACCCTTTGTATGAAAAAGTATTGTTAAACCCATAATGGTAATCGGGGAAAGGGCTACCCATGATCTCCCTGTCTAGATCAGTTATACTTCCATCTTTATTAACGTCCTTAAATATAACATCCCCGGGCTGGGCAAACTCTTGGGTGCCATAGTCGTTTACCTGCTGCAGGCTTTGATAAATACCCAACGCCACATGTCCATAGAAACTGCCAATAGGATAACCTACTTCGGTTATGCTCGTATTCCCCCGTCCTGCATCCCCAAAAATACGTTCACCTACTGTTCCTAGTTTCAGCACCTTGTTTTTATTAAAAGAGATATTGAAATTGGACGTCCACTCAAATTCACCCGTAAAATTCCGCGTCGTAATCGCTAGCTCCAAACCTTTATTTTCCACTTCACCTATATTGACCAAGGCATTCGTAAAACCCGTTGCCGAGGGAGTAGAAATATTCAATAACATATTGGAATTTAACTTATTGTAGTAATCGGCAACCAGATAGATCCGGTTCTTCAACAAGCCGATATCCATACCGATATCAAATTGTTTAGTAGATTCCCAACCTAAATCATTATTAGAAAAGGTGTTCGCGATCATTCCGGGGACCCTGTTGTTGCCCAGTACATAATTGGAGATAGACAGCAATCCGATATGACGATAATCCCCGATCGCATCATTTCCCGAAATGCCATAGCTCGTCCTAATTTTTAAATCGCTAAGGAAACGAACATGCTGCATAAACTGCTCCCTCGCAATATTCCATCCAACAGAAGCAGAAGGGAAAATCCCCCATTTATTATTGTTCCCAAAACGTGAAGAACCATCCGCCCGTATCGTTGCGGTAACTAAATATCGATCATCGTACTGATAGTTAATACGACTTAAATAAGAAAGCAGTCGTGTTTCAGAGGCGCTCTCCCTTGATTTTTGAAAAACTGTTCCACCATTTACATTCTCAATTAAATCGTCCGGAAAAGCTTCCGCATTCAGCAAGGTTCCACTTCTCGTTGTTTTCTGTACCGTGAACCCCAATAAAGCATCGATATTATGCTTATTTGCAAAGGCCTTCTTATAATTAAGGATGTTTTCGTTGATAATATCCAAGTTATTGGATTTTAAAGAAGTAGCCGTAGCAGGGCTTTCCGCAAGTCTTCCTGATGAGCCAATGGTAGAAGGCTTCCAAGTACGGTCATTTGAATAATCAACATCTGTCCCCAGGCTCACCTTTAAAGACAAGGCCGGTAAGATCGAATATTCTAGGGAAAAATTACCTGTTAGTCCGAATCTGTTGGATTGATTATCATAGTATTTGGCAATTTTCACCGGATTTTCCACACCAAAACCATACTCAAGATCGTCCATTTCAGTACCATATGAACCGTCCTCATTATACATCGGCACATCCGGCGGCATAGCCCACGCAGACAATAGGACCCCTCTCGATTGATAATGACCTGTTGTATTTGCCTTATCTTGTGTAAGATAAGTGGGCGCGAGAATCAATTGAAGTTTTAGCCTATCAGACAACTCCGCGTCTATCTTACTTCTTAGGCTATAACGTTTCATTCCCGTCTCGATAATTATTCCTTCTTGGTCAAAAAATTCCCCCGACATATAGTACCTCAAATCTTTCTTGCCGCCCGATGCCGTTAACTGATATTTCTGGAAAGGGGCCGTTTGAAATATATAATCCTGAAAATCGGTCGTTTGTAAATTCTCAGGGTGAAGATATTTTTCCTGAATCTTATAAGAACCGGCGCGTACACTGTTGGGGTCGTCTATGCTGGCCCCTGGCCCCCCTCTCTCCAACCAGCCATTATTCCGACCATCTACAACCATTTCTGCATATTCCTGGGCATTCATCAAATCCAATCTCTTTGAAGCTTGCTGGAAGCCATAACTCGCATCAAGTTCCACCAGGTTCTGCCCTTCCTGACCACCTTTTGTCGTAATTAACACCACCCCATTGGCACCCCGCGAACCATATATGGCAGTTGCAGAAGCATCTTTCAATATCTCGATCGATGCAATATCACTGGGGTTGATCGAATTACCGCCCTCTACTCCCGGCAGGCCGTCAATTACATATAGAGGGGCGTTGCTATTAGAAATCGAGCCGACCCCCCGTATCAATACATTGATGTTTCCCCCCGGTGCCCCATCACTGGCCATCACTTGCACCCCGGCTACCTGTCCCTGCAAAGCCTGATCGAGGCTTGATACCGGAATTTTTTCAATTTGGGAACTCGATACAGAAGCCACCGAACCAGTGACATCTCTTTTCCTTTGCGTTCCATACCCCACCACTATTACATCATCTAATGACTTCAAATCGGGGGTCAACGCCGCATCAATAGAAGTCTTATCCCCTATAGGAATTTCCACACTCACATACCCTATATAAGAGAAAACCAATACACTATTGCGATCGGGTACCTGTATCGTGTAATCTCCTGCGGTATTCGTCACTGTGGCAAGATTAGAACCCTTTACCGAAACACTTACCCCAGGTAAGGCGGAACCATCTTCGCCAGAAGTGACGTTCCCACGAATAACAATCTCCTGCATATTTGCCTGAGGCAGAGAGCCAGATGCTTCAGGATAAGCATCAAAAGAAAGGATACACAAAAAGGCAATCAAGAAATATAGCTTCCTCCATGCTTGAGATGAATGATGACAAGATAGGAGGGAGAAAATAATCCTTGTTTCTATTCTAGCAGGTTGTATTTTTTTTCTCATCGTTTCAATGTTTTTATTTTTATCGACGTCTAAAGCCACATGAAGAAAATTTCAACCATATAGGGTAAATTCAATTCTTCGGCAGTATGACAAATATACAGGCCGTTGCAGCGGCATATTTTTCAAATATTTGCAGATGCCAATGTTTTTTTTGCAGGTTTTATCCCCTGAAAGCAAGGCTCATAGCGCTGCGATTTCGGCAAGCCAGCAGAAACCTTTGCCTCTTTCTCTCAAATCAAGCATTTTGAGCTCCTTTGCTGCCGATCTATGTCACCATTTACACTGAATTGGCTCAATGCGGGGAAATATTAACGATTTGTTTATATGGTGTATTTTTTCGAACTTAGTCTACATGCAATCACCAAGCGTATTGTTATCAGGTAGTTAAAAACAAGGTATCAGTCTTTTATTTAATTATAAAATCATATGAAACCCCTTTTTCTGAAAAAACATACCAAGACCTTTGATACCTCCTTTTCCACACAATTCGCCATCGTTCCCCATATGTATAATATCAGGCATTACCATAAAGAATTGGAATTAAATTATGTCGTAAAAGGTTCAGGCATGCGCTTTATCGGTGATCATATTGAGCCCTTTACAGATGGCGATATGGTATTGGTAGGTTCAAACCTCCCCCATGTTTGGAAAAACGACAAAGAGTTTTTTAACCCAAAAAGTGAATTAAAAGCCACCGTAATTAATTTTCATTTTCTTAAAGACTTCGCCGGGGACGGTTGGTCCCAGCTTCCGGAATTTTACAATATCCATGACATGTTGGAAAATTCACTTCGGGGAATCAAGATATTGGGCAAAACGAAAAAGCGGGTCGAAAAGGAAATGATAAAAATGTTCCGATTGAAGAAAGGGGACCGGATCATTCAATTAATAAAGATTTTGAACCTTATCGCTGATTCTTCTGATTATCAACTATTAGCGAGCCATGGCTTCCTACAAACCAATCACGCAATAAAGAACGATCGCATAGAGAAAGTCATTGATTATATGTTAAAACATTTTTCTGAAGAAATATCCTTGGAAGATGTAGCCGATATGGCGAACATGAACGCATCGGCCTTTAGCAGGTATTTTAAGCGTTCAACAAACAAGTCATTTATGGGATTCCTGATAGAGATACGGATAGGATTTGCCTGCAAGCTTTTACTCGAAGATAATTACAACATTTCTGAAGTTTGCTATGAGAGTGGTTTTAATAACCAATCAAATTTTAACAAACAATTCAAAATCGTTACCGGAAAAACACCCAAGGAATATCGCTGTGAAGTTCACTGAGCTTGCAAGCCCGTTTTTCCCCTTCGTCCGGGAGGCTTAACTTGCGGTCATTCCTTCCCCTCCATACCAAAAACATCCCTTAAAGCCGTCTTCGCCGCATGATATCCGCACATGCCGTGTACCCCACCACCTGGCGGTGTGGAAGAAGAGCAGATATAAATCCCCTTTGCCGAGGTACGGTAAGGCGAAAGCCGCAAGGCCGGACGGGTGTACAACTGCCAAAGATCAATCACTCCTCCGTTTATATCCCCCCCAATGTAATTGGGGTTATAGGCCTCCATTTGCGCTGGCCCCATTACATGTTTCGCTAATATCCGTTCTTTAAAGCCCGGCGCAAAGCGTTCCACCTGATTCTCTATCGCCGTCGTCATGTCTTTTGTTGAGCCATTCGGCACATGGCAGTAACCCCATACCGTATGCTTCCCTTCAGGAGCCCGGGTCGCATCAAAGACACTTTGCTGTGAAAGCAGCACAAAGGGCCTATCAGCATGCCTCCCCATTGAGGTCAGCTTTTCCGAAGCCTCAACCTCCGCATAGGTATTTCCCAGGTGGACGGTAGCTGCTCTCATACATTCCTCCGAACGGAAAGGAACGGGGCCATCCAAGGCCCAATCAATTTTAAATACGCCCATTCCATATCGGTAGCGTTCCAATTGCCAGCGGTAAAGGGAGGAAAAGCGCTCACCCGCAATTGCCAGAAGCTGTTTCGGGGTAACATCAAATAATACCACTTTATGTGCCGGGAGATCGTGCATGGAATTCACCATCACGCGGGTTTCAATTTGCCCACCCAAAGAAACAAAATAAGATGCCAAAGCCTGGGCGATAGACTGGGAGCCACCCCTGGGGATGGGCCAGCCCTTTCTATGACCGACGGCCATCAATACCAAACCGATAGCCGCGGTAGTCAGCCGCTCCAAGGGCTGCAGCGAATGTGCGGCCATACCTCCCCATAGGCCCCGCGCCTTTTCGGTGTTAAAATAACGGGAAACCGCATTCGCCGAACGGAGGGCATGGATCCCAAATTTCGCCAAGGTAAGAGGATGAGCGGGAAAGCGCAAAGGCCCCATGGTATCTTCCGCAAGTTCCTCCCAGTGCGCTACCAAAGGTTTAATCAGTCTAAGGTAAGTAGCTTCATCGCTGCCCAGGGCCGCTGCCGTCTCCTCTGGCGATACCGAAAGAAAAGCCGCCCTACCCGTGTCAAAAGGATGTGCCGCCGCCAATGGCGTATGGATAAACTCCAAACCATGTTGATCCAATGGCAATGTCGAGAAAAAAGGAGAACCCATTGCCATGGGGTGGATTGCCGAGCACACATCATGTTTAAAGCCCGGCAAGGTAAGTTCCTGTGTACGCATGCCGCCACCAATGGTGTCCTTCCCTTCCAAGAGCAATACAGCAAGGCCCGCCCGCTGCATGGTAATGGCAGCCGATAAGCCATTGGGGCCTGAGCCCACTACGATTGCATCATATTGCTTGTTTGACAACCCTGATTGAATTAATGACGTATTTACCGATAATATCTGTAAAAATATTGTTTTTCTGGGAGACAGCGAAAAGATTGTGCGGGGTTGTTTTCTGTAGAATATTGACAATAAGCCGATCTTTGCAAGAGCAGCTCAATTCCACACCCCATTCCTTTCGGTCAATATAATCGGTGATCCACCCGTCACCACAATGGTATGCTCATGCTGTGCCATGAAACCCCCTTTATCACCCACCATTGTCCAACCGTCATTCAATGTTGTTGCATAAGAGGAAGCAGTAGAGATAAAGGTTTCAATGGCTACAACCGAATTTTTCTTAAACCGTCTTTGATCAAAGCGGTTTTTATAATTCAGCAACTCATCCGGCTGTTCATGCAAAGCCCGTCCAATGCCGTGCCCACCCAAGTTTTTAATCACCTTAAAGCCTCTTTTTTTAGCCTCGGTTTCCATAATATGCCCGATTTCAGCAATTTTCACCCCGCCTTTGATATTGGATATCGCTTTGTGCAGCACCGCTTTTGACGCATCTACCAGCTTTTGATGTTGATGAATATCCCTCTGGAGAACAAATGAAGCACCGTTGTCTGCCCAAAAACCATTGAGCGCTGCCGACACATCAATATTGATCAAGTCGCCTTCTTTCAAGACTCGCTGATCAGAAGGAATACCATGGCAAAATTCATTATTTACACTTATGCATGTCCATCCCGGAAAACCGTAAGTCAAATAAGGTGCAGATTTTGCCCCATATCCGGTGAGTAGTTTTGCCCCATAATCGTCCAACTGTTTTGTTGTCATTCCCGGCCGGGCATATTCCCGCATTGCCTTTAATGTATACGCAACCGCTTCACTTGCTTTTTGCATCCCCGCCAGCTCTGTTTCTTTGCTAATTGACATCCTTGATTTTTTATAAGCAACAAAATTACGCAAATATTTACATGTGGGGTGCGGTTATCAGTTTCCGTAACCAATACGGGCAAGGCTATTGCTTCAGAAACAGGAATCCTGAATAGAAACAATTGGATATTTATCGGATATTCTTATCTTACACCGATGTTGGGATGAGTTGTGTGGAATATTTAATGAATTGGGCCATCAGACAAAGACACAATTATTAACTATTATAAAATCTTGCCATGCCTTTACTTCAATCAGAAGAAAGCCCTTCCACGCCGAAACTTATATCAAAAGCATGGCTGTATGTCTTCTTCCTCTGCATCGTTGGCTGCCTGAACTACCTTGACCGCACCATGATCACCACAATGCGGACTTCCATTGTCGGTGCCATCCCGATGAGCGATGCCCAGTTCGGACTGCTTACCTCCGTGTTTTTATGGGTATACGGCATTCTCAGTCCCATAGGTGGTTTTCTCGCCGACCGTTTCAACCGCAGCAAAGTCATTATTGCCAGCCTGTTCGTCTGGTCGGCCGTTACCTGGTTGACATCCCATGCCACCAGTTTTGAAGCCTTATTGGCCACCCGTGCCCTTATGGGCATCAGCGAAGCCTGCTATATCCCCGCGGCATTGGCATTGATTACCGACTACCATAGCGGCCGCACAAGGTCACTGGCCGTTGGCCTGCACATGACGGGCGTCATTGCCGGTCAGGCCCTTGGTTTCCTAGGCGGATGGCTCGCTGAAATCCATACCTGGGATTATGCCTTCCACCTCTTCGGCATCATTGGTATTGTCTACGCCGTTTTCCTGGCCCTGGTTTTAAAAGACGCACCCCACAAACAAGCCGCGCCCAACATCCAACAAAAAACCACTCAGAAAATCGGATTCAAGGCCGCGCTGATCAACCTGTTCAGCCGCCGTGCCTTCCTGCTGGCACTTAGTTTCTGGGGCCTGTCTGGTATTACCGGCTGGATGATCATCGGCTGGCTTCCCACCTATTACAAAGAACATTTTGAATTGTCGCAAAGCGTGGCCGGCTTATATGCCACAGGTTACCTGTTCACCGTTTCCATGGTTGGCGTCGTATTTGGCGGCGCGCTTGCCGACCGGTGGAGCAAGACCAATCCCCGCGCAAGGATCCTGGTACCCGCGATTGGCTTGATCATTGCCGCTCCCGGTGTTTACATCGCCAGTACAACGGCCGTGGTAGGCATCGCCGTTGCAGGCTTCATGCTTTATGCCTTTACCCGTTCCTTCTCTGATGCCAACATGATGCCTATCCTATGCATGGTTTCCGATCCAAAATACCGGGCCACCGGTTATGGGGTCTTAAACCTTTTCAGCTGCATTATCGGTGGTATAGGCATATACGTTGGGGGGGCATTGCGTGATTCCCACATCAATCTCTCCAACATGTTTATTTTTGCCGCGGGCACCCTGGTCATTTGCGCCTTGCTGCTCTTCCTGATAAAACCGCAGGATGAAGGACAAGAAGCTACTTAAGCTCCAGCTACCCTAGCCCCTAAGGATTAAACACATATTTAAATCCGGTTTTGAAGGTAAAATTACTTGAAGGCACACCTTCCACAGGGTAACGATCGTATAAATAATTCCAGGAAATGACGGCAGAAAGCTTCTTCGTGATCGAGAACGCCGCATTCTCCTGATTCAGGATGCGATAATCCCCCAACTTATCCAGCCGAGGTTGGTAAAAAGTAGTGCTGGTCAGTTTAATGATATCATTCGGCGAATAAGTAATCGAAAAATAGGTGCTATTGCGCGCATCCCGATGATAAGCCAGATCCGCCGTCAGCTCCCGCTCATACTCATACATAAAAATAATGCCAACGTACGCCTGCAATGTTCCAGAAGTAGGAATCTTTATCCTCGGTCCCGCTCCTATCAAAAAACGCGTATCGATTTTCGTGATCTTATTGCCCTGCAACTGCGTAAAAAACTCACCCCGTATGGCTTCCGTAAATTTCCGGTTATAACGAAAATGGAAGAAGGTGTTATCAATGTATTTCTTTTCAGCACCTTTCAAAAAAGAATAATCTCCCAAAAGAAAATACAGGTCCTTCATCCCTTTATATTGGATATGCGCCCCCAAATTTGCTGAGAACACCTGTTCCACATCTTTCGCCACCGTAAAGCCACCCTCCACACTCCCCGCCCAGCCGGTGGTATCGGTAGAGATACGTTGCGATTCAACATTTACTATCTGCGCTTGCGTCACCTGCGCCAGGCAAGCCCCTACTATGAAAAACAAAAAACCGAAATACCTCATCATGCTTAGAAAAAGGCAAAATTAAGAAAAGGTTTGTTTTTGCCGATAATTCGCCTTTTCAGCCGTCAATAACCAGTAGGCGTTCGCCTCAGCCACAAAATACCCAACATGTCTAATACCCAATACCCAATACCCCCTCACCCACACCTTGCTTCGATTTCTTCGATGGGAATGCCTGTAAACTTCGCAAACTCTTCCACGGTGACATACTGATGGTCTTGCTTATTCAGTATAAAACGAAGGTCTCTCAATATACGTTCCGACTGCCTTTTGCTTTTGCCCAAAATCAGGCTAACGTCCTTAGGATAAATGCATAGTCTATTTGTTTTCATCATGCTATCAATTGGTGAAACAATAAGGTCGAGGGAGGCTAAAGCAAGCATAAAAAGAGGGCAGCGCCTCCGTTATACGAAAACGCTTAGTACTTTATCATCGCTTTACTATCGCCTTTGCCCCGCTTCATCTCCCCTTCTTTGTCGCGGAAGGGCCGGACCTTCGCCCGAAGAGATGAATACACCTGCTGGTGTTCAACCCGGTTGAGTGGTGGTATACACAAAAATAACACTCCTTGCGCATTTAAACAAGCGACATATGCACACATATGCGACATATAGCGACATATGCGACCGATCGCGACATATGCGACATATAGCGACATTTGCACACATTTAGGTACATATGCACCCATTTGCGACCGGCGGGCAGGGGAAGATGCGGACCTTTGTATTGTTGTTTAACACCCATTATCATGGCACAACAAGAAAGTATCATCAAATTAAAAGGAAGAATCGGGGATTTGACCTTTTACAAAACCAGGGACGGGTACCAAGCCCGCAGCAAGGGCGGAATCAGTGCAGACCGTATTGCCAACGACCCCAAATTCCAGCGTACGCGGGAAAACGGGGCCGAATTCGGGCGGGCCGTACAGGCTGCCAAACGCATGCGCAGCATCTTGCGGAGCGTCACCTTGCAAAACAGCGACCGGCGCATGGCGAGCCGCCTAATGAGCCGGTTGATGCGCGTAATCAAAGCCGATACGGTCAATGACCGTGGCCTGCGGCAGGTACTGGGCGCCAATACGCCCATCTTAAAGGGCTTCAGCTTTAATACCAATGCCTCGCTCGACAACACGTTTTTCGTGGCGCTTGACCAAAGCATCGACCGCGCCACAGGCACGATCAGTGTCAGCCTCCCGGCCTTTGACGCCGAGGTCAAGGTAGCAGGGCCTCCGGCAGCGACCCACTTTCAACTGACAGCAGCCGGCGCCGCCATTGATTTTGGTCAAGGCTTGGACAGTGCACTGGATGTACAGCAGTCGCCTATCCTTACCGTCAAAGAGGATGTGGAGGCCATGCAGCTTGACATCAGCTTGCCAGCAGCTTCCACGCAACCCTTGTTCCTGATCTTCGGGGTATCCTTCTTCCAGCAGGTGAACGAGAAGCCTTATCCCTTGCAGAACGGGATCTTCAATGCCTTGTCCATTCTTAACGTCAACGGAGAATGATGACGCTACACCTCTACAGGACCTATTCTCCTGAAGGAACCAACGGCATCCTGACCTATATGAACCGGGCCATCTGCGAAACCATCGAGTTGCCATGGCGCAATAACCGCCGCCTGATCAGTTGCATTCCGGAAGGGAGCTATCGCCTCATCAGGCGTATGCACCACAAACATGGCGATCAACTGGCAGTGGTTAACGTACCCCATCGGGAGGCCATCCTGATCCATCCGGCAAATTTTGCCCTGAGCGAGCTGCAAGGCTGCATCGCACCGGTGACAAAATGTACTGCACCAGGAAAAGGCAATTACAGTCGCATTGCCGTAGAACGCTTGAAGGATATGGTTTATCCCGTATTGGAAGCAGGGGAAGAAGTATGGCTCATCATCCGGTCGGTTGAATGGCTGGCGCCTGACGGCTAGCTGTCAGCTATCAGTAATCAGCTATGAGCTTTCAGTAATCGGTAATCACTTTTGACCGATCAGTGATCAACCCATAGCTCAAGGCATCCGGAACCTAAAAACACCGGATGCCTTTACAAACAGTTGGCAGTAGTCAGCTGTCCAGCTGCGAGTAATTATAAATACAGTTTAACTTTAAATATTATATATCAACTATTTGACAACCAAATCACTAAAACTAAATATCTAACATCTAATACCCAATACCTCATACCTAACATGCGACATGAAGTCTCTGTTGGCATCCCGACGAAGGGGAAACCAACACTTTACGAACAAATCAAACAAGGCTTGGCCCTGGCCGCCCAACTCGTTATCAGCGCACCTTTAAAACTGCCATCCAAACTCGTGCTCGGTGCCAAATATGCCACGCTCTTGCTTAGCCTGCTGGACGCCCTTGAGAACGATGAAGAAAAGGAGAAGGAAGAATGATGAGCAACTGGCCCCTCCGCACCGGCACTGCCGGGGGAACCATCCTGAGCAGCCTGGGCATCTTGAGCGGCAGCGACCTGGTACAAACGATCGTTTTGGCTGGCTTAGGAGCTACCGTAAGTTTTCTCGTCACCTTGCTGCTGCAAAGGCTATGGCAAAAATGGAAGTAATGTTTCACTTCATATATCAAATCACTACAAGCTTTTAATAAGGGCTTTGTAGGCAGGGATCCGAAGTATACAAGCTTCGGGTCCCTTTTATACAGCTGTCGGCCGTCAGTAGTCAGCTGTGAGCTTGACAGCCGTCAGCCGAAAGCTTCGCGGGATAGGTCTCCTCCCGACTAAGCATGAAATGCGCATGGAAAGATCTCACCTTTAATAAACAGATTTCTCGGCTTCGTTTCACTTCGCTCGAAATGACGACAAGCCAGGACGCAATCAAGCTCAAGGTGACGTAATAAACTGAAGGTGACGTAATAAGCTGAAGGCTGAAAGCTCACAGCTGATGGCTCAACAATACCCAATACCTATCTCTCCCGAAACCACACCTTGAAATCCTTCACCCGCGCTTGGCTAACCAGTGTTGTGTCCAGTTCAGGATGATCGAGACTTAACCGCAGCAATCTGGATCCATTAACCTTATCCACAAAAAGCACCAAAGAACGATGGATGATGGTACGCTTATTTACCCTAAAATATTCCTTTTCATCCAGTCCCTCTTGTATCCTCTTGAGGGAACCTTCTTCAATATTCCGATCGCCTTTGCGGGTAAAAGAGAAGACATGCTGGCCCTCCAAATTGTAGAGCACCACTTTATTCGCCGACAGGTTTTTCTGTTTCCAGCGAAAATGACGGCGAGACGCGACAGACGTCTGGTCATAAGACCTTTCCACCCGTCGCCATAAAGGGATCAAGAAGGACAAATAGGCAAAGCGGGCAAAATAAAAGAAATTTATCAACATGATAAATTCTATAACCGGCAAGAAATCATGGCTAAGGTAGTCGGTATCCTCGATGGATATGCCCCTGAACCGGAAATAAACCGCGGCGAGCCCGTAAGCCAATATACTTATGCCCAACACACCCAGCAGCACCTGCCAACACAGGCGTGTCCATTGCGCCTCCTTCCAAGGGAGGCGCTTGTCGAGCAAGCGGCTTATCCCGATCACGGAAAGCAACAAGCAGGCGGCAATGATGAAGCTGGCCGATAGGGCAATATAATACTCCGGCATTTGCAGGAATTCGACCAAGCTATAACGCTCTCCTTTTACCACCATGATGTGTGCAGACAACAAAGGCAATAGCAAGAAAAGAACGATCTGCCAAAGCCAGTTGTACCTGTTTAAACTTTCTAATTTTGTCATACATGCTAAAAAAATGGGAAAATATTGCCTTTTCACCCCAACATCCCATCAAAAAAAACCTTAAAAAAGCATCATTTTCCTTCAAAAAACCACAAAAAAGCTCCGCAAGTCAGCTCCGAAGGTAACCAATTGCAAAACAGTAATTTAACCTACAAAACGGGCTTGGTTAACATTGAAAATCGAAGCGTTCACCAAAAAAGTCCTGCTATTTTTCGTCAAAAATTTGGATGCAGGATATCTTTATTCCAAGAAATCGCCCTCCCGTTTTACACGGAAACTCGTTCAGGCATGCATGTACCCATCCGGGTGAAAATGGAGGCGAATTCTAATGTAATATTTTATTTACTAAAAACAAATTCATACATGAAAAATTATCCTTTCACACCCGAAGGGGTGCAAGAATTACTGCAAGATCTCTACCAATTACCAGATGCAGAGCTTCAACAAGAAGCAGAATTAGTACAGGCAGATTTCATTACCTGGGTTTCGGCCCATTTTCAATTGGATGCCAACCAGCTTGCTTTCCTCAATGGCATTGCCGAACCTACCCTCTTCCTGATGGCGGCACAGGTCGCCTTTGCGATGTATAGCCGGCTACCGATTACGCTCATCAAACCTGAAGTCAGCGTGCGCGGCAGTAAGTTCATTGACCCGAACGGTGATCTCAGGACTACTTCAGACGGCAATGGAAACATGACCGCCAGCGGTTCGGTAACGATTGAGATCAGGTATGCGTAACAGCTGTCAGCGATGAGCTGTGAGCTTTCAGCGTTTCGGTATTGGGTATTAGGTACTGGGCGTGGCGATGTTAGGTATTGGTTTTAGGCTTTAGGTATTGGGCGTGGCGATGTTAGGTATTGGGCGTGACGATTTAGGAGTTTCGTCATCGACTAAGCATGAAATACGTACCGAGTCGTCATCCGACTAAGCATGAAATGCGCATGGAGGGATCTATCATATGAGATCTTTCGGCTTCGTTTCACCCCGCTCAAGATGACGATCGCTGGCAGCTGATTTCTGACAGCTTACAAACAACATTGTTTTAACCCTTTGCCTCTTCGCGCTTCACAGAGGTGGTATATTGTGAACCGCATTTGGCAATACAAAAAGAAAGGACACACATGGGACCATAATGAACAAATAAACGAAGCAAATGCAGGTTATCCTACCTCAGGCATGCACATTGAAGGCGGGGGCCAACCTGCATTTGTTTATATATAGATTTTATAATCAGATATTAATATAAAACACATGGAGCGATTATTTACATTTTGGAGAAAATATACCCCCATACCCCCCACTGTAAAAACCTATGTCGAGCAACATGCCCAGGTCAAAGAATACCCAGCCCGCAGCTACTTCATGCGGCCCGGCGAACGCAAGCCCTATTGGTGCTTGGTGTTAGAGGGCATGGCCTATGGCTATAGCTTTGACGAAGCCGGCCGGCAGCATGTTTACTGGTTTGCCCTGCCCTACCAAGGTTTTATTGGCACGCGGCACCTCTATACCGAAGCCGCCCAACCGCTCTATATCCGCTTTATCCAGCCCACACAACTTTTGCTCCTTTCTGCTTTCAAAGCCAGGGAGGGGAAAGAACACTTTAAAGAATTAAGCGAACTGATGCATGTCTTGAAACAGCAGTTTATCAAACGCAACAATAAATTGATCCGCATCTTGCAGGAACCCGACCTGGACAAACGTTACGCAAGCTTCGTCAGCGAATTCCCCAAGATCGAACGAGCGACAACTGCCGCCCAGCAAATGGCTTTTATCAATATGGCTAACGGTTCATTTTACCGCGCCAAGAACCATTACCTGCACCACAAAAGCTAATTTCCGTTTGTTTCCGGCCAATTTCATTTTCTCCCAGATGGGATAATCTTTCGCGCTTTTGTGCCTTTCCTTTGTATTGAACAATAAGAAAGGAGGAACACCGGCAAAGATCAATTACGAAAACAAGCAGGCCATGCACCTGCGGTGGTGGATGCCACCCTGAATTAACGTATCCATTGAACAAAACCCAAATCCATGGAAAAGACCTACAAAAGGAGGCGAATGCTTTTGCCCGGCAGGGCTAAAACACTATTAATTGACACGATCTGCTACCTTTTTATCTTCCTATTTGCCTATACCGCCTACAGCAAGGCGATGGACTATGCATCCTTTGCCAGGGCACTGTCAAGGTACCCGATGATAGAAAGTTACGCAGGAACCGTCGCGTGGCTGGTGCCGGCCTCAGAAGTATTCGTTTCCTTGCTGCTCGTCTTTCCCAGAACAAGGAAGATAGGTTTGTACGCTTCATTGGCCCTGATGCTGGTTTTTACCGCTTACCTGTTGCACATGGTAATGACCGTGGATGCCCTGCCCTGTTCCTGCGGTGGGGTGATCAGCAGCATGAGCTTTGACCAGCACATTGTGTTCAATGCAGGCTTTATCGTGCTGGCCCTTACCGGCCTTGTGCTTTACAAGCCCAAGCAATCAATGGATGCGACAAGATGATGATTTCAACGTCATCCCGAGCGCAGCGAAGGAATCTCCTCATGATCATCATCAATTTTAAATTAAAATTAAACAAAATGAAAAAAATCATTTTAGGCTTGGCCATAGTAGCTATGGCAGCCGCAACAAGTGCGTTTACAACGAATACCACATTGAGAACCATAGACGAAGGTTTCGTATATGGTTGGGATGAAAGCGCGGAAATGTACCGGCTTATCGGGGAAAATTATGATGAAACGAAATGTATTGCCGGTAGCCAAGACTGCCTCGTTGAATCCCCAACGGATGACCAAGAGCTTATCTCGGCTCAGGATGCTGCAAACCTGCCCCGTCCTGTAAATCATCCCGATGCTCAGTACGACTTCAGCGAGTAGCTGTAAAGCAAAAATAGCAAGGTTCATTCCTTGCTATTTTATTTTATAGGGCTGCATTTATAATATTCATGAAATACTGTGTTCCACGGTCTCCATCAGGCATCGGCGGATTCGAATTGATGATATAGCCTTCTTCATCTATGATCAATAAACTTGGAACCCCATTAAAATTGTAAAATTTCATAATGGGATGGTTCCAGCCCAATCCGTTTGTAAATAAATCAATGCTTCCCGCATGTGTATAGGCACCGGACTTCAATCCGTATTTCTTCCAATAATCACCATCTTTGTCAATGCTGACGGTAACAAAAACCACATCTTTTCCCTTATAGGTGGAAACAATAGGTTCCATAAATTTCTTTAGTTTTCTACATGGCAGGCAACCCGTAAACCAAAAATCCATCACCAATATTTTCCCCTTAAAATCACTTAAGCGGACTGTTTTACCGGATGAATCAGGTAAAGCAAAAGGGTAGGCAGATCGTTTTGCCATTCGACTTTGCATTAAACCTGTTAAGATCTCCCTGTAGGGTTCTGCATTGATCATCGGCCTTATTGTTTTAAAGTAATGCCCAGTTTCTGTACCGCCGTGATTCAGAAAATATACACCAGCCATAAGGAGCAATCTTTGCCTCATTTTACCTGAATAGCCATGCAATATATTACGGTATAATCCTTCAGGATTTGCGGTGGCTTTTTGTCGACCGGACTCCTTTGAGCCTTCCATCTTCATCTCCATCATTTCTTTCAGCAAAAGGAAATCCATGTAATATGGTGAGACATGCCAGTCGTCTGAATGGTCCTTTTCAAATTCCTCCAATTGAATAGCAAGCACTTTATAAGCCGTTCCGTCGAATTTAGCTTTTTCCAGTTTATCCGTCGGCCAACCACTATTTATACTTGCGCTTAGTTCAGAAAGAATCCTGTAATTCCGCTTTCCAATAATATCGTAATATAGTCGATTATATATATCCAACTCAAGGCGATTTTTGTTCTGTTCCAAATAAGAAAGTTTCTTTTGGCAAATCTCCTTCGTCCGTGCAACTTTATCGAGGAAATATTCTTTATAATCGCCATTTTGATTATCTATCAGACTTTTCGACAGTTCGACCTCAATCTTAATGATGTCGGCTTGGATGTTCATTTTCGTTGCACCCCTACCGCTAAATTGAATGGACTCCGGCGTTACTTTCATCTCAAGACTATCACCCCTTTCGATCAAAAAGTATTTACTGCCAGTGTAAAAAGGCCGGTACTTGCCCAACGTATTCTTTCTGTCCGGCGAGGAATAACGAATCTCCATATAAGAGGTATTTTTTCCTGCCGCCACCGTGTGGTCGAAATACTCATTGTTGAGGTATTGGCCTTCAAAATGCTGGTTTCGTAATTTGACGGGAAACTTCAGCGAATGGAAATCGTTAATGTTGATGACCAACTCGCCTGAGTCGCTTATTGCATTCCTATCGTGGACTACTCCAGAAAGAACGATACTATCTCGCTGTGCATCCGGTGCACCTGTTTCATTGTCCTTGTATGTTTTGGCCATGGTTGTACTTATAAAGAAGCACACAAGGGTTAATATTGGCATAACTTTCATGCTTGAACGTTTATTGATTATCTAAAATTCTGTTGAATGCCGCTTAATGAAATTTCATTAGCGGGTATAGGAAAAACATATCTCGGTTCATTAGGCGCCAACGTATAAGTTTCATCACCAAATTTCCTTTCCAGTACAATGCCGGCCCCCTCCTTGTTCAGACGCTTCAAGTCTGACCACCGAAGGCCCCGCCAAATCAGTTCTTTCCGCCGCTCCATCAACACTGCATCCAGTGCATTTCCATGATCGGAGCTCCAAACTGGATCGGATCCAGTTCTGTAACGCTTCTCCAACAACTCATCAAGGACCTCATAACTTTCACTTCCCTCTCCCCTCCTAGCTAGGCACTCTGCCTTAATGAGGTACATCTCGTCGGTTGCAAGGCCTGTAAAAGGATAGGCACCACTGCCAATATAGCCCCTCTTTACGTTAGGATTACCTAACTTATTCTCCATGAAAAAAACAGGCAAGCGCAAATCATCTTCATCGTAAGATGCAATTAATGTTGAATCCACAGCAATGGCCAACTGTGAGTTGTAGCCTGATGTTTGGCTGTATGCGATCAACTGCCTTGTGGAATAAATAACCTCCTCGGCATTGTAACCGAAGGGGGTTGTCGCCAATGTATCTATGGTATTGTAGTCAATCAGATGGTCAAAAAGGTGCAGGGCACTATCTGCATACATTTCTGCCTTATCATATTCGCCCATATATAGACATACCCTAGCCGACAATGCCAAGACGGCCGTTTTTGAAGGCCGATTACGATTAAGGGAAGGAATCTGCTCGGGCAATAATCCACCGGCCTCTCTTAAGTCCGAGAAGATCTGATCAAAGGTCTCTTTCACTGATACTCGGGGCTGCAATTCGTCCGCTTCGGCTTTGAGCCGAAGCGGAATACCCATATCCGTTGTGGCGGTAGAAGGATCATACGCTGGGGAAAAGTTCTGTACGAGCTGGTAAAAGGCATGTGCCCTGACAAACAGAGCCCAGCCTTTGACAAAATCAGCCTGATCCTGGTCATAAAAATGTTTTCCTTCCAAGACCTTCAAAATACTATTGGCATAAAAGACCTGGGTGTAAGGAAGGTTCCAATCCATGATCATTTCCTTACCTTCATAAATATCTTCCTCCCACGTGTAAGCATTACGGGTAATGGGATCAAAGAGGGACAAGTAACTTTCTTTGTCGACAATCCTATACTCATCGGCCGATAGTTGGGGCAGGCCCGGTGTAAGGTTCATGGTGTTATAATTTTCAAGCAGGCCCCGCAGATCTTCCAATGTGTTTGGCAACAAGATAGATGCCGAAGGTTTCTTTTCCAGAAACTCATTTTTACTACACCCTTGCGCCAAGAACAAAGAGATCAACAATAATGTGGTATATAGTGACTTCATCATAAGAATGTTAAATTATAGGGAGGCTTTAAAACCAAAAGAAACAGTGAAAGGTGCGGAGACGGAAGTGATGGAAGGCATGGGGTTATCAGGATCAAGCCCGGCACCGTTTGCCCGCCATAAATAGCCAACATTGTTCAAAAACATGAATATTTGGGCATTCGCCAAGTCCCGCATAAAGGGGATTCCCGTGTGCGCCAGGTTCCATGAACAGCGGATATCCCGCAACTTCACGTTATCTGCTTCTTCCACTAAAATATCCGCATAAGTATAAATATCATTCCGGTTCGTATTGGAAGGATAAATCAAGGCTGGCACATTTGTCAGCCGTTCATCGCCTCGCACCATCCAACGGTTCTCATAATCGGTGGAATTTCGAAACCCTGAAATGCTATATAAAGCTCCATTATTCAGTGAACTACGCCTAAAATAATAACCTAAACGGTAGCCGATCGTGAACGACAGCTCAATGGCATGCCAGGTAAAGGTATTCCTTAAACTGCCATGAGTAACGGGGACAGAAGAACCAATATAGGCCATGTCCCCACGGTCTAGGGAATTCTTGATTTGGGCATATTCCGTGCTCTTTTCATTGTTAAAATAGGCGGTCGGGCTACCTGTTTCATCCAGACCGGACCATTTAAAGCCGTACACAGAATAATAGGGATTACCCACCACTGGGTTGGCGTAACCTTTGGTGATTACCGAAAAATTGCTTCCTGCACTCTCCTTGTAATCCGTGATCTCGTCATGATTCACACTGAACAAAAAGTCAGAATCCCAACGAAATCCGCCGATAAGATTTCTGCTGTGGAGGGTTACGTCTAATCCCTTGGTAAAGGTGTTGGCTGAATTGTTGGTATATGCATCGACACCAATCTGGGGGGCAAGCGGGACACGCCCGAACAAGTCGATCCCATATTTCCAGTATGGCTCAACACTGCCTGAGAGCCGACCATTTCGGCTTTTGAAATCAATCCCTGTATTGATTATTTTGACAATCTCCCAACCGAGGGAAGGATTGGGCGGGTTGACAATCACATTATAGGGCAAACCCCAAGGGCTGATGTTATTGACAGCATTTGCCGTAAGATAAGATGAAATGCCTTTACTTACATTTCCTGAATAGCCAAAACTGGCACGGAACCTTAATTCAGGAAGCCAATAGATATTGTAGAACCCTTCTTTGGAAACATCCCATAACACGCCTGCCGACCATAAAGGTACCCCCTTCTGATTAGGCTTGACACCAAATAGGTTAGATTCATCCTTCCGGGCACTGGCCGAAAGCGTATACCGGTTTTTATACGTGTATGAAGCATTCGAATAATAAGAGACATACCTGTCGGCAGTAAATCCGTTACTGATATTAGTGGCTACCCTAGCTGTACTACGGGACCTGTAGTACAAAGGATACTCCTCATTGAAGTTAATAACAGAATTACGGTTTATCCCTGTATCCTCATTATAGCCGTACAACCGGTGGCTGTCGCTCTCCGCGTTATCGTCCCTCACCTCAAAACCTGCCATTACAGAAAGCGAATGGTCTCGTCCAAAGAGTGCCTCATAATTCATTTGCATCCGGCCATAATTGGAGGTGTACTGCGAATGGGCGAGATCAACAATAGCACCTATTGGGATAGGACGCACCACCTCGCCGGTATTATAATCGATTGAAGAAAGGCGGTTGACTTGATTGCGGACAAAGTAGGAATCCGCTCCATATATAGTTTTCTTGGCAGTAGCGTTTTTTTGATATTGGTACATCAAAGTAGCCTTAAGCCCCTTGGCTATTTTATAAACTATGCCCGTGTTTATACGATAAGCGGTAAGTCCATTATGGATATTGCCCTTGCTTTCTTCCAGTGGCCTGTAATGCCAATCCAAGAGGTAACCGGCGCCCGCCGAATCCAAATAACTTGCCCGGAGTGTTCCATCACTCGTAGACAAGGGATACCCGTTATCATCGATCAACCGTTCATAAGGCGAAAACGGCACATAACTGCCTGCACCGCTGGTATTATTTGTTGAAGACAAAAATAAATCGGCGCTTACCTTCAACTTATCTCGGAAAAAGTTGTACGAATTCTTTGCCGTTAACGTAAAACGGCCATAACTATCCGTCTTCTCCCGCCCAAGGTTCCTATCGTAACCCACTGAAAAATAATAGTTATTGTTCTGCCCACCGCCAACGATATTTGCCAGATACTGCTGCCTGAAGGTTGAGCGGTATAAATGCCGGGCCATATCGTTTCGGACATCGTGGGGGCTTAAGGCATTGATCCTTTCCAAAGAATCGGAAGACGAGATCAACCCCCTTTTAGCTTGGTCCATGATTTCCACCGCGGGGGAAATCAGACCATAACCGTTGCTGATAGCAGTTCGGTATGCCCCCATGCTGTACAAGAACTGCTCTAAGCCCAGCCATTGCCCCGATTCAAACCATGGGGCCTCAAACAGGTCAGGTTTTTGCCCAATGGTTAAACTGGCATCAATACTCACTTTAGGCTTCGTTGCATATCTTCCCTTTTTAGTGGTGATAACGATAACGCCGTTCCCTGCTCTTGTGCCCCATATCGAAGCCGCCGAAGCATCTTTCAATATGCTTATGCTTTCCACATCGTTAGGGTTTAATGTACCTATATCGCCTTCGTAAGGAAAGTTGTCTACAACGACCAGGGGCTTGTCATCCCCCAGAATGGTACTCCTTCCACGTATTATTAGGTCGCTTTGCGTATTTTGAGATTTATTATGGTTTACTAGCAATCCACTTGTATTCGCTTCCAACCGCTCGAGGATACTGGTGCTATTATTCCGGTTAAAGGTGGCACTATCAATCAAGAAAAAACTCCCCGTTGCCCGCTCTTTCGGGATTTCCTGGTAGCCGGTGCTTACCACTACCTCATCCAGTACCCCTTCATCAGGTTCAAGGGAAATGGCAAGCTTTTGGTCGGTACCGGAAAACGGAACCTCTTGGGTTACAAAGCCCAGGAACGAAATTTCAAGTAGCCCTTCCCTCCTATTGGTTTGAAGTGAAAAATCCCCGTTCTCATCGGTGAGGGTGATAATGTTGGTATGCTTTAATTTTACGGTAGCCCCTTGCAAGGGTTCGTCATTGGCTGCTGACAGCACCGTTCCGCTAATGTATTGGGCCGCTCCTGCGGCAGGCCCTGCTTCCGGGGAGGAAGTGGGGACCTGTGCTATGGAGCAGACACATGAAACTAAAACGATCGTCAATATAATAAATATTCTATAGAAAGGGTGTATAAATGGCTTATTTTCTGGGCATAGCCCTCCCCTTAAGCGTAAAGTTTGCTTCATTCTTTTCGGTTTTATCATGAATAAATCAAAAGAACCGACCCACCTTTCAGTGACAAAAATCTAAGAAATGCCCGCTATCATTTGCTCTTAACGAAAAAAGAAGCTATTTTTATAGAATTGCGAATTAAATAAAAACCGATAGTCTGAGCAAAGCACGATTTAGGCTTGTGATGATGGATCGGTAGCAGGCATCGCCTTGGCATCCCTTCCTATTTTGCGGTTGGGAGCTGTTTCGCTTAAGCATTTTATGCAATAAGCGGTCTTTTGCTTTGCCTGTTTTGCTAAACGCCTTTATTCGGGTGCACGGATGACGTTCTTATATAAGAGGTAGAGGGAATACCAAATGTGAATCCCATTGGGATCAGGTTTGGCGGTTTGTAAGTGGTTCGTTCTCATAATTCCTTTGGTTTATTATGGAACAATGTACACTCAAGAAGCGTAGGGAGGACCTATGGATAAACCAGTAAGGCGAACCGCCATGCTTCTTGCTCAGGAGACCACTACGAAACCTGCCATCAGACCTACACGAGATCCGAATCTTGCACCCAAGAAGACTTAATGACGGTTCACCCTACTGGTAATATATCATCAAAGATAGTACTTCCAGTAGATAAATGGCGAACCGCAGTCCTCTCGCGTGCAAAGTGTAGTGGTTTTTGAACGAGAGTGACATCGTCAGAAGCAGTATTACCTACTTCTACAGTGTCTTATTACAATTCAAGACAAATATAAACAATTATAACGAATAAAGAAATATTTAAACCAAATATTATATAAAAACAAAAAATGGCAACCAAAACTGGCAAATATTTGGATAACCTAAAGGTTAATAAGGCTAAATTATCACGAATCTCCGGTATATCAACAAATCGGATTAACGCTATTTCAAATAATGAAGATGCCAAGCCATATGCTGATGAATTATATGTGATAATATACGTTGCAAACCAACAAGCAGGTTTAGGTGAGGAAAATTTTCAAAAAGCAATTGATGAAATATTCCCAAATCGCCTAACAATAAATTTACTAGCTGAATTTAAAGACTTGTCCCCGGAAGGCCGTTTTTTTAAGAAGTATACTCAAAAGCAAAATGAAATCGAAGAAAAGCTAAGAATCACGAAAGGTAAAATCAGCAAATACTTCAGTGATAGAAAGAAAAGAGCGCTTGCTACGGAAATCATAGCGTTTGCTGACGGTATGAATTTAGATATTTTGACGGTTTTCAAGGAGATTTATGGGGAGATAAATATAAATACCTCTGAAAAATGATTAGCTCGGGATTGTGTTTGTTCAGGTCGAATTACTAATACTTAATTATCAATAAATACTAAAATACTATGCGTAAGACCTCAATAGAAAACCCGTTCCCTACGTTTATCCATTTCACAGAAAAAGAAACCGGGGAGGACATCTCCGTGAGTATCTTTTCTATAACGAACTGTCAACCGCAAGGCACAAATACAAAAGTGACCGTTCGTGGCCACACAGAATATATTGTTGAAGAATCTCTTGAGAATATTTTAAACCGAGTTTTAGAGTTTTTAAATCAGTTTGATGATGACAGGTAGGTTATATTACCCTTTGCCAGGATAACGCATAAAACAAGAAACTATACTTAACAAATACAAAATAAAGCAAATATGCCTAGAATATCTTTGCGAATGAATAATTGAAATATATAACCATGTTGATGAAAAAGGTCTCTACCCTCCGGTAAGCGCATTGAGATTTAAAAAGAACAAATGAAAACTACTGCCAACTCTGTATACTTACTCTGGATAAAACATAATTTACTGAGGGCATGGAAAATATTTATTAACATATTTACAGATTGTGTAGAGACAAAACTAGTGTACAGGGAAACAAGGCTACTCTAAGAACAAAATAACTTTGGCTATATTTGAAGTCAAAACAACAAGAAATGTCAAAATATAATTACATACTGGGCGATTCTTTAAAGACAATTAAGAAATTTAAAAATGAGACCTTTAAACTCATTATAACCTCACCTCCCTATAATGTTGGAAAAGAATACGAAACAAAAAAATCAATCGAAGTTTACCTCAAGGAACAAAACGAAATAATACAGCAATTAGTTCGTGTATTGCGTATAGACGGCAGCATTTGTTGGCAGGTAGGAAATTTCGTAGACGATAAGGAGATATTTCCTTTAGATATTTTTTATTATCAAATTTTTAAGGAAAATGGTTTAAAACTAAGGAATAGAATAATATGGCAATTTGGCCATGGCTTGCATTCCTCTAAAAGGTTTTCAGGACGATACGAGACTATTTTATGGTTCACCAAATCAGAAGATTACACTTTCAACTTAGACGCTGTTCGCATCCCTTCAAAATATCCTGGCAAAAAACATCACAAGGGCCCTAAAAAAGGACAGTATTCTAGCAACCCCAGAGGAAAGAACCCTTCCGATATATGGGAAGTAGTATTGAATGACTGGGAAAAAGAAATATGGAATATTCCTAATGTAAAATCAAATCACGTCGAAAAAACTGAGCATCCTTGTCAATACCCTATCGAACTCGTTGAAAGATGCGTTTTGGCCTTAACAAATGAAAACGATTGGGTGCTTGATCCATTTGCTGGAGTCGGTTCTACTGTATTAGCGAGTTTAAAGAATAATAGAAACGTAATCGGAATAGAGAAAGTTAAAAAATATAAAGATATCGGAATAAAACGTGTACAAGAATTTGAAAATGGCTCGTTACGATTTAGGCCCATTGGGCAGCCGATATATGACCACACACAATCTAAACTCTCGCAAATTCCGCTCGAATTTAGTAACAATGAAAATATGTGACCAATACGACCATCGAAAAGGTTTAGCTACTATTCAAGCTAAAAGCAATCTTTTGCAGGAATTAATTAGCATCCTAACTTGCAAGGATATGTCTTTTGGCAAGGATTTTCCAAAGGAAATAAAGGCTAAAGTGAGCGAGAGGTTTAATCAAAATGGGTGGGCGGATAAGGTCAAAGTGGGGAATTCAAACTTAACTGTAAGTTTTGTGAAATCTAAAGTAGGTGTTTGCTTTCAAATAGGGAATGTTGCTAGAACATATGCAGACATTTTAAAATTAGCTTCCCTTAACCAAAAAGGGATTATTGATGTTGGGATAATCATAGTCCCCCACAAACTCGAATCGAAACTCATGGGTGCAAATTATGCACAGTTTGATCGATTAGCAAAAGAACTTAACCAATTTATAGATATTGTTCCCTGCCCGATATTGGTCTTGGGTTTATCAAACTAACTACTATGAAGTCAAGAGCACAACGTATAGAATATATTAACAAAGTAGTAGAAGCCGCAAAAAAAAATGAACTCCATGATTTCTATACTATAAAAAATTGGAGAGGCAAGCCTTTACGTCGTAACATCGTCCGAATAGATTCTGAATACTTAATGTTTCGGATTGAAAACTCTCGAACAGAAATCCAACAATTAGCATATATCCGAAAAAATTCCTTGCCTAAGGACTTTTTTAGGGACCCGGAATCTCCTGCCGTCCAAGAGGCTCAACAAGAAATTCTTACAGATATGGTGAAAGGGAAAGGGAAGGACATGTTGGAGGATATACGAACTTACGGTCAAGACGATTCGTGTATTATAACATATGACGGCTATCTCGTAAACGGCAATAGGAGAACAGCCGGACTCATGTATTTAGGAGAAAGATATATAGATTGTGTTGTTTTAGATGAAGACGCCTCTCCAAAAGATATTTACTTACTTGAACAAAACCTGCAAATAGCACAAGACTTCAGGGAAGACTATCATTGGATAAATGAACTAAGAAACATTAGAAAAGGCACGGAAGATTCACGACTGAAATTGACAGAACCAGAATTAGCTGCTAATCTAAGACTAACCCCTCAAGAACTTAAGGTAAAATTACGCATGTTGGATTTGATCGATGCTTTCTTGATATGGAGGAACATTAAAGGGGAATACGACTATCCGAAGCTCGACGATACAGAAGAAATCTTCAGACAATTAGAGAAAAGTACTAGACAAATAAAAGATAGTGTTAAACACGAGGCTTTACGTAACGCTGTGTTTACGATAATCGAAGAGCGTCCCACTAAAGGGCGGTTATATGGTTACGTTACCTATCTCATGAAGACGTTCGACCAAATTTATGCAAAATTACAGCGAACTACATTGTCAGATTCTACTTTTAATGGGCAAGCAGCAGAAACTGATTCTGGCGAAGAAGAATTGTTGGATGATCTGCTTGGCAATGAACAGAACAATCCAACTTTCTCATTCGAGGGAGAAGAAAGCGTTTCAGAAAATTCCGACAAACTGGTTGAAGCAATTCTCGATGTTAAGAATGAGAATAAAGAGAAAAGGGATGCGGAAGCTGTATATGAAGCGGTGAGTACAGCTTTACGAGAACTTCAAGGCCTCGCCATTGATAATGACACAGCGAAACTTGGAAGTATAAGAAATAAACTTGAGCAGATCATTGCAAATGCAGAACGGCTGCTAGAAGAAGTAAAGGAATATGAGAACGGATGAGTAATGTTTTGGAAATTTTAGTTGATCGTAATTCCTTAATCGCTAAGCTCTTCCTTACCGATAAAGATGATCGCATTTTAAATGAACTTAAAATAGTTTGTTCGTCCTTGTCAAACAACTATTCTTACGATGGCCTTATTTTTTTGTTACCGTGGTTTGAATTGAAAAGAGGCCTGACAAGTATTGCATATATAAGAAAAAAGTACGATCTCAACATCAAATATGATGATTTTGCTAAACAGCTCGTCGTAGAAGCTGTAAATGATCGCAGAAGCATAAAGACAAAACAGTCTGCTATCGAAATAGACGGGGCACTTTTAGATCAGATTCTCAAAGAAAGCAATTTTTCGAGAAAGCTAACGATAGAACAAAAAAGAGACACATTATTCCTTTTAAAATTAAAACATGGGGCAAATTTCTCCGTTCCGGGTGCAGGTAAAACCACAACGATACTAGCCGCCCATATAGTTTTAAAACATTTCGGGATAGTATCTAAGCTTTTTGTAGTAGCTCCTATAAATGCCTTTATTTCGTGGGAAGATGAAGTAGCGGAAATCTTTGGAAGAAATACATTAATTGTTGAACGCATACAGCGAAACCATTTTGAAGATTCCTTTCTATTAGAACGATCCAATCCCGATATTATTCTCGTAAATTATGAGAAATTAAGAAAAGATGTGAGTAAACTTATCCCCTTTTTTCTCAATCACCGAATACACCTAATACTTGATGAGTCGCATAGAATTAAAAGTGGCATAAATAATATTAGTTATAGTCAGATCATTAAATTAGCAGATTTGGCTAATAGAAGAGACATATTGTCAGGGACACCAATGCCTCAGAGCTATAGAGACCTAGAACCACAGTTTGATTTTTTATGGCCAGGAGAGAATATCATATCAAGTCAAACTACAAACAAAAACGAAGATATATTACCCAAGGTTAATGAAACCATTGATGGACTTTTCGTTAGGACGACTAAAAACGAATTGGGGTTAGATGATCCTGTTATCAATTATAGGACAATTCCTATGGGCAAAATCCAGTCTGAGTTGTATAGACTGTTTAAATCAGAAGCGGCAAGAGTGATTTCGGGAATGGATAAGCCTTCTGTGTACAATTTCAGACGTATCGGAAAAAGCGTTGTGAAACTACTTCAAGCAGCAACAAATCCAATACTACTAACAGGCAGAGACGAATATGATGAAGAAACGTTACCTATACCACAAAATAGGGAATTTTGGGAATTATTGGAAGATTTTCAAAAATACGAGAAGCCCGTCAAAATAGAGTATCTTAGAAAACTTGTAAAAGAAACCATAGAGAAAAACCCAACCAATAAAGTTTTAATTTGGTCCTACTTTGTTCGTAATATATTGATCCTTAAAAAATTGCTTCAAAATTACAACCCCGTTGTAATTTATGGAGGTGTACCATCCGGCTCTGATGAAGACGAAAGTACACGTGAATATCAAATTAGGCAATTCCATGAAAATCCGGAATGCAAGGTAATGATTGCGAATCCTCAAGCCTGCGGTGAGGGCATCAGCTTACATAAAGTGTGTCATCACGCAATCTATCTCGACAGAAATTTCAATGCAGCATATTTTCTACAATCAATCGATCGAATACATAGGCTTGGCCTAGAAGAAGGAACAACAACCAAAATAGAAATACTTATCGCCGAAAACTCAATTGATGAGATTTTGATAGGGCGGATCAACGAAAAGATCAAAGCTATGGGTAGTGTGCTCGAGGACCCCTATCTAGACTCACTTGCTTATGACCCTGCAGACATCTCAATCGAAGACGAAATTGGTATAGACGGTGTAGATTTTGAGCTCATTAAGAAACACGTAACTCAAAAATGAAGCAAAAAGTCAAATACTATCCCATAACATATAGCCAATTAATTGCATCCTGGCATATCATATATCTAACAGGGAAGTATGGTGAGATGAATCCAAAGGATGCGGTAAGTACTGTTGAAGGATCCGGAAAATTAGGGGGAACTGTTCCTGCAAAAGCGGGACTTAAAATCTGTATTGACTACGGCTTCCTTACTTTTCGTTCCAGTCAGCTCTGTATTACAGATATAGTGGCAACCTCGCTACTGCCGAGATGTAATAAAGAGGATTTGAATGTTGCTGTCCTGAGAGTCATTCTATCCCATGTGTTGTCTTATCATAGTTTTGAATGGTTAATTTTTTATGATACAGACCCTGAAATTTTTAGGGATACATTAAAAGCGTACGATCCAAATTGGGTCAATTTATTGGACAATGCTTCTCTTTTTGACTTTGAAGAAGAAAGCGTAAATGTTTGGTGGGATAGTGTACTATCAAAATATGAAGATTATAAAGAGAAATTGAAGAAGGCTGTTGGAGACGTTGGGGAGAAATTAACTTATGGACACGAATTGAATAGAGTTGAAAATGACGGACTTATACCGGCTAAACATTATGTAAAATGGGCATCTCGTATAAGTGATAAATTTGGATTCGATGTACTTTCGATTAGGGGTAAACATTTCCTATCTAATTATAATGAAATGGATAAAATCCAAATCGAAGTCAAATCCTCTGACACCGATAATATAGAGAGGTTCCGCTTTTTCATTTCAAAACCTGAATGGAATAAGGCATTAGAAAATATTGAGTCCTATTTTTTCTACTGTTGGGCAGGTATTAATTTAGAAGCTGAATCAGCGAAATATGGACCGTTTATCATACCGGCAGCTGATCTTATTAAATATATTCCTACAGACAACAGCGAAATGATAGAATGGTCCGAATGTCGTTGTGTGATAGACGTTGTTAAATACCAGATGGTCGAATTTATTTAAGAGATAAGAACCAACCACTGACAGTCAAATCAAGTAGTGGCTATTACAGGTTATTCGTATCCGGTTTGTGTTCATGATGTTTCCCAGTGTATATTTGAGCCATTAAAATGGATTCACCTCATCCTTTTTGCATATAGCTAAGAAGGAATATATCATTGTTGGGCGGCTTCATGACTACCAGCGAAAAGGTGGTTTTTTCTTCCAAGGTTATGTAAAGTTTTACATAAGCTCGGTTATGCAAAGTGCAAAAAGATTATAGAATCGATATTTTGCCTGTAAATAGAACAAAAGAATTATGTATATTAAAACAATGTCAATATTGGGATTTCCGGGATTCAGCTCGAATCAACAATTAAACTTCGCTCTACCAACCGGAGAACCTGGAAGGGGTTTAACCGTATTGGCAGGGTTTTAACCTTCAACAAACTCAGTCCTACTAGTAAGAGTTGGATTTTTCACAAAACTTTCAATCCTCTTTACCAAGTAGTAGTCAAACTTATTCTTGTCCCCGTTCGAATAAGTAATATACTTCATATACTCCTTCATATCCATAATATGTATATATATCTTGCATACAACCATGGCATTTAACAGTGCTTTAACTGTCTCCTTATACTCATCAAATGGCAGCATTTCTGAAATCAATATAATACCATGTGGTAATAAGGTTTTATCAAACATGACTTCTCTTCCATTGGAATCATAAATAGAAACTCCTTCTGTTACTTTTCTTGTAGCACCAACTAATTGCTTAATGGCCTTAATCATTTGCTTTTGAAGTCCAGTAACTTTTCTATCCATTGTTCGCTCCCCAACAACATTGATCACTCCAAGAGCCTTTGCTTCAATTAAGAAAATCCCGTATTGAGAAAAAGCTAATATGTCTGTTAGCTCACGAAATGTATTTTTGTGACGGATTATAGGTCCTTTAAAAACATCATTGTCAAACAAGGAAGATAACGTAAGAAAAACTTCGTTTTCCAACACATTTCCTTCATCTGAATTATCAATAGAAAGGTTCATTCTACCCTTCTGGTTAAAAAACGTATTTTTAACAATTTCCAACTTCGAGAGTACTGTTTCTACGATCAATACTTTGATTACTCTCGAGGGATTTGGGAAATTATATTCCAATCCCAAACTATACTGAAAGTTATCTAATGACTCGCTTATTGTCGAGCTGAAATCACCAATAAACAATCTTTTTGGATTTCCCAAGAACGAATGGATATTGTGTCTATCCCATTCATCGAATTTCAGCATACCATAAGCTTGACAAACATTTAGCTCATTGTAGAATTGTACCTGTACGGTGACCAGATGCATAATTTTTGCTATAGACAAATGTTCATATAAAAACCTCTGCACGCAAGTTATAACTTGATAATTTATAGGATCATCATAAATTCTAACACCAACGTGTATAACACTAGGTATTTGATTATCATCTCTACCAAAAAGGAACTCGATCTTACAACCTTTGAGCAATGCTTTGATACTAGTCGATGGGACTTTTATCATTATTTTAGCTCCGTATTTATCACTAATATACCAAATAGCTGCCTGTTCATGACGTAATTCATTATATATCCTCTCGGCGTTATCCATTTCTTAAACTCATTAAAAAAACTCTCATTTTACAATGACCACTTCCCAATCCACCTTAATCGAAAAGTAGGGAAATCGCCCTTTTCGTTAAATAGACGATTCGCTATTCTTTAGAGTTAGCTATTATATATTTTATTTTGCGTCTGCGAGCTTTCCACTCACAGCTCATCCAATCCCCACCAGTTAAATCTTTTCTGTAATTAAGCAATAGCAATTTTAGATTTTTATGAAAAAGAAATGCATCTACCGTATCAGATTCAAACAACTTTAACCCTTTTCTAGTAATCTTATATTTTTTGTAAGTTTCTCCTTGATGCAAAATCCCACAACGAATCTTTTTATAAAATGGCTCGTCTTTAAACACTTTCAAATCATTATCTTTTTGTTCAGCATAATTGAAAACGAATTGAAACATCTCTTTATTTTTCTGCCGGGGAGTCTCGTTACATCCTCTTAGGAATGAAGCAAACGTTTCGATCAAAAGAGAACAACCTGCCATCATTAAAAAACCATTCTTATATTCTTTGCGAAATATATTATACTCTGATTGCTCTATATATTTTGTTCCTACATCAGGTTTGTAATCAAAGATTTTAAGAAACCTATTGTATAATCTTTCATATACATATTGTGCTATCAATTCTTTATTACTTTCATCTTCAATTAAAGCTTCCATTTCTGCCATCGAAATGGAAATCAACTTATTATTTTCGTAATACCTTGAGAATAATGTAGTATCCATCGTATTCTTCCTTAATCAATAAACATAGGTATAAGCAGCTTAGTCGTTCAAGTTTATATATTCAATTTTATTCTTTAACTGATATTTTAATCCAGAAGTTTTTGCATTATTATCTTTTAATACTCCTTGACAGATTATCCATCGCCGAAAGCTGCCCATACCCTTCAGTACAGATAAAGCAACAAAAGAGTATAAGAACAGTAACCTTAACTCTGATATGATGTAGTAAATATTTCTTAATGTGCATTTACAGGGTATCCGCCCGACCAACTGCATATTTTCGGATTAATTGATCGTCGTTAGCTTTACGCCCAAAATAATAAGGTTATGAAAGAGCGTAGAGAGTACATGTTTACCCTTGTGGGCCAGTGGCGTG